>ERZ1023658.69-NODE-69-length-44332-cov-14.335118_pt1 | contig 44332 bp, 44 predicted proteins | sample MGYA00380339_ERZ1023658 | MGnify/ENA primary metagenome ERZ1023658 (study PRJEB33179, sample SAMN07448981) | human gut metagenome | biome: Human-gut; feature: Human associated habitat; material: Faeces | host: Homo sapiens | place: India: Bhopal | collected... | reverse complement strand
GCGAAAATGGGCGCCCCGCGCTTTATGGTTATGTAGAAAGTTGCTTTAGTTTATTGTTCCCGTTTTCAAAAAAAATGATTTTTGTCGCTCTCGCCCCCAAACTTTTATTTCATTTTACTTAAGCTTTATTCGCCTCGCGCGGGCGCGGGGAAATCCGCGCGGCGAATAAAATGGCATTAAAAAAGCCAGCGCGTCATTGTACCCACTTTGTGCTGCGCGACAGAACCACCGCGGGTAAGAAATGCAGATTTTGTCTTTGTGTTTAGAGGTTATAGGATCTCTTCTCACCCGTTAGCGCAGAAAAATAAAAAAGAACTTGCAAAAAGTCTGCGAATCTATTATACAATCTTATTGTGAAAATAATCACGATAATAAGAGGATACTATGACAGAAAAAAAAGAAGACAAAAAGGTTGTTGATGAAAAGCAACAAGCCGAGGCTTTAGCTAAGCTGGAAGCTTTGATTGACCGTGTGCACGTGGCGCAAAATCAATATGCGACTTTTTCGGAAGAAAAGGTAAATGCGATATTTAAAGCGGCTGCAGCTGCTGCCGATAAAATGAGAATTGACCTGGCGGAAATGGCCGTTGCCGAGACAGGTATGGGCGTGTTGGAAGATAAAATCATAAAAAACCATTTCGCCAGCGAATATATCTATAATAAACACAAAAACACAAAGACGTGCGGGATTATTTCTCGTGACAAAGCGAACGGTACAAAAATCGTGGCAGCGCCTTTGGGCGTGATTGCGGGCGTTGTGCCGACTACAAACCCAACGTCAACGGCGATTTTTAAATCTTTGCTGGCATTAAAAACGCGCAATGGTATTATTTTTTCGCCTCACCCAAGAGCCAAGAAAAGCACGGTAGCTGCGGCTAAAGTCGTGTTGGACGCCGCCGTTAAAGCGGGCGCACCTGCGGACATTATCGGTTGGATTGAAGAGCCTTCAATTGAGCTGACAGCCACATTGATGAAGCACCCAAAAATCCAAGCTATTTTGGCAACGGGTGGTCCTTCTATGGTGAAAGCAGCGTACTCAAGCGGCAAGCCTGCGTTGGGCGTTGGATCGGGCAATACGCCAGCAATCATTGATGAGACGGCGGACATTCGTATGGCAGTATCTTCCATTTTGATGTCAAAGACTTTTGATAACGGTATGATTTGTGCCTCCGAACAATCCGTCATTATCGTGGACAGCGTTTATGAAGAAGTCAAAAAAGAATTCGTCTATCGCGGCGCTTATATGCTGAATGCAAAAGAAGCCGAAGCGCTCAAGAAAATTATCTTGACAGAAAAAGGCACAGTCAACCCTGCAATCGTTGGCCAACCTGCGGCAAAAATTGCCGAGTTGGCAGGACTTAAAGTTCCTCAAGATGCAAAAGTGTTGATCAGTGAAGAAACATCGTATGACATTTCGAACCCATTTGCGCACGAAAAATTGTCGCCAGTGTTGGCGATGTATAAAGCGCCTGATTTTGAAACAGCCACAGATATGGCTTTGGCGCTGATTAACCTCGGCGGTTTAGGTCATACTTCCGTATTGTATACAGACCCACGCGATCAAACGCGCATCGACTTTTTCGCCAACAAAATGCCGACAGGTCGTTTGCTGATTAATTCGCCAGCTTCTCAAGGTGGTATTGGTGATTTGTATAACTTCCGTCTCGAGCCGTCATTGACTTTGGGTTGTGGTTCATGGGGTGGCAACTCGGTCAGCGAAAACGTTGGTGTTAAGCATTTGCTCAACTATAAGACTGTGGCAGAAAGGAGAGAAAATATGTTATGGTTTAAAGTGCCTCCAAAGATTTACTTCAAGCGTGGTTCAACAGAATTAGCCTTGCGCGAGTTCGAAGGTAAAAAGCGTGCCTTTATTATTACAGATCGCTTTTTGTTTAACTCGGGCGCTGTAGCGGCCATTACAAACACGTTGGAAGAAATAGGCATTGATTTTCAAATCTTCTTTGATGTGAAACCAGATCCAACTTTGTCAACGGTCGAGCAAGCACTTGCAATGGTGACACCGTATCAGCCAGACTTGATTATCGCGCTGGGTGGTGGTTCGCCTATGGACGTAGCCAAGATTATTTGGTTGATGTATGAGCACCCTGAAACAGACTTTGCGGACATTTCGATGCGCTTTATGGATATCAGAAAACGTATTTGCCGCATTCCTGATTTGGGCGAAAAGGCAAAGCTTGTCTGTATTCCAACAACGTCTGGAACAGGTTCTGAAGTGACGCCGTTCTCGATTATTACGGACGACAAAAACCACGTGAAATACGCGATTGCTGATTATGCTTTAACGCCGTCAATGGCCATTATCGACCCGAACTTTGTGGACGGTATGCCAAAAGGCTTGACTGCTGCGGGCGGTATTGACGCACTGGTTCACTGTTTGGAAGCATATGTTTCTGTAATGGCAACCAACTTTACAAACTCGACAGCTTTGGAAGCTGCAAAGCAAATCTTCCGCTATCTGCCACGTTCTTATAAAGAAGGGGCAAACGACCCATACGCACGCGAAAAAGTGCACTATGCTGCGACAATGGCAGGTATGGCTTTTGCAAACGCATTCTTGGGACTTTGCCACTCGATGGCACATAAGCTGGGCGCGATGTACAACATTCCGCACGGTATTGCAAACGCTTTGTTGATTTGCCAAATTATCCGTTATAACGCAACGGATTGTCCGAAAAAGCAAGGTATTTTCCCTCAATACAAAGCGCCTGAGGCAAAAAAGCGCTATGCTCAAGTGGCACACGTGTTGTATTTGGGCGATGCGAACAGCACGGATGACGAGCGCGTAGAGTTGTTAATTAAGGCCGTTGCGGACTTGAAGAACACGCTCGAGATTCCGCCATCAATCAGAGCTTATGGTGTTGATGAAAAAGAGTTTATGTCTCGTTTGGACGAACTGTCCCGCTTGGCATATGATGACCAATGCACAGGTGCAAACCCTGTTTACCCATTGATCAGCGATATTAAACAGATTTATCTGGACGCGTTCGAGGGTAAGTACTAAGATGAACCTGTCAGCAAAGATAATCGAGCGCTTGACGCTGTATCATTGCATACTAGGCGATGCTCTGGAGACGGACGAAAAGTTTGTCTCCAGCGCACAGCTGGCTCAATTATTGAAAGTTGACGATTCGCAAGTGCGCAAAGATATTTCTTTGTGTGGTGTTTTAGGCAAGGCCAAAATCGGCTATGACGTGCGCGAACTGAAAACCGCAATAGAAAAGCTGCTTGGCTTTGCTAAACACAAAAATCTTTTTATTATTGGGGCGGGCAATTTGGGCTTTGCCTTGTCCAAATATGATGACTTTAGCAACTATGGTATGGCTGTTATAGCTTTGTTCGATAACGACCCCATCAAGGTTGGAATCAGCGTTAACGATAAGCCAATTTTTCACATCAGCCAGCTGCCTGAAAAAATGCGTACCGAGCAGGCCGAAACAGTCATTTTAACTGTGCCCAAAAATGCTGCGCAAGAAATGGCGGATTTTGCCGTTTCCTGTGGTGCAAAGTACATTTGGAACTTTACGCAAAAAGTGCTTGACGTGCCCGATGGCGTGTGCGTTTATTATGAAAATCTGATTGGCAACTTTTTGCAACTGACCCATCATCAAGAATAACGAACTATCCGTGCTACGTCCCACTTCTGGATAAAAAGTGTTTAGCAATTATTTGTGGATTATGTCCGCCAGCTGAAAAGGGATAACTTTCGCAAGCTCGGCAAGGCTCAACTCCACCTGATAGCCGATTTTGCCACCGCTGAAAATCACGGTTTGTAAATCTTGGGCGCTTTCGTGAAAAGTCGTTTTATAAAACTTTTTCATTCCAATTGGCGAACAGCCGCCGTGAATATAACCCGTCATCGGCAGCAAGTCTTTGCTTTTTAACATCTCGACATTTTTTTCGCCCACGGCTTTAGCGGCTTTTTTCAAATCCAGCTCTGCCGCCACAGGAATGACGAACACAAACAAACTAGACTTGCCTTTTGTGACCAACGTTTTGAAAACTTGGGCAGGATCTTGGTGCAAAGCAGCCGCGACTTCTACCCCACTGATAGCGTCCGTATCAGAATAGCTATGCGCTTGGTAAACGACCTTCTTTTGATCCAAAATGCGCATCACATTGGTTTTGTCTTCATGGCTCATCTGATTGCCTCTTGGCTGATGAGCTTGGCAAGCTTGCCAACAAGCGCGCTGGCCGCAGCACTGATGCTGTCATAGCTGTCGCCTACAGGCTCGGTAAACACCGAACGTTTTTCATAAATGACTTTGCCGTCTTTGTTGCGGATTTTGCACAACACGTCCAAAGTCGCTTTGCCATTAAAAGCCGCATTCAGTTGGTTGATTTGCACAAAGACTGATTTGTCGGCTTTGTCCAGCGTCAAAAGCGTATTTGTAATAACGGCATTGGGCAAATATTGGTACAAGTCGTTAATCAATGTGCGCTGGAACAAATGCCCAAAAGGCTCAACCCAACGGTTCATTTCGGACACATTTACTTGCCCGCTTTGCTTGTCCATCGTGACGATTTGTGGCTTGTCCAAATAATTTGGCATATCTACACTGTCAATGCTGAGAGTAAAGCTTTTTTGGCTGAGCGCCTTGCCGCCCGTCACATCCGTCAACGTATAAAACTGCGCAGGTTTGCTGGGCGCTCCGAGGCAGCCTGCTAAAGCTAAACAGCAACAAAAAAGAGCAATGATTTTTTTCATCTTAGTATCCTTTCCCTTTCAAAAGTGAATCTGGGTGACGTTCAATATAATCCGCCATATTGCGCATCGCTTTTGCCATATCCGACACATCGATTAGCGCTTTGTTAATGTTAATCATTGTATCGCCCAAGCGTGAAGCGTTTTGATTGGCCGTTTTATCAAGGTTTTCAAGCACGCTGTTAATCTTTGGCAAAATGTCGTTGATGTTGCCCAAAATGTTATCAAAGCGTGTGACTATTTGCTTTAATGGCAAGTCTTGCAAGCCACGCGACAGTTCGCTCAAAGGCGATAGAACGGTTGGGATTTGCGTCATATTTGCGGGTGCGTTTTTGACAAGGTTGATAGGCGTTTTTGGCAGCATTGCAAGCTCGATCATCAGCTGACCTGTCAAATAGCTTTTTGTAGCCAATCGAGCACGAAGACCCTTTTGAATCAACATTTGCACACCACGCTTGCGTTGCAGGGGCGAGTACTGGTCTTCCAGTCGATAGTTTTGCAACATTTCCACAAATACAGGGATTTTGGCTTCCAACGTATCAGGCGAGATAATCAAGTTAATCTTTTTAACCTTGCCGATTTCAACACCGTTGAACACGACAGAAGAGCCCACATCAAGCCCTTTGATAGACTCGTCAAAATACATAACCCATATTTCGGCTTTTTTATCAAACATTTTGGAAAAAATGCTTTGGCCTAAAATAGCACTTAAGGCTATAATGCCCGCGATAACAAACAAACCAATTCGAAACTTATTTGGCTTTTTTTGCATGATAATCTCCTCTGGTTAAAAATAACGCGACTTCTTCGCTGGGTGGATTTTGGAGCAATTCTTTGGGGTCTCCTGATGCTTCGATGCCGTGCGTTTTGTTCGACAAGAAAATCGAATTGTTCGCAATGCTCAAAATCGAAGGCAATTCATGCGAGACGATAATAATTGTTGTGCCCAAGCTTTGGTTGATGTTTAAAATCAGCTCGTCCAAGCGCCGAGAGCTGACAGGATCTAACCCCGCCGAAGGTTCATCAAAATAAACAATTTTTGGATCGAGCGCTAAGGCGCGAGCCAAGCCAGCCCGCTTTTTCATACCGCCGCTGATTTCCGAGGGGTAGAATCCTTCGAATCCCTTAAGCCCGACTAATGCCAATTTTAATTTGGCAATTTGAGTAATGTCTGCGGGTGAAAAATCGCTGTACTCTTGAAGCGGCAATGAAACATTTTCAAGCAATGTCATCGATGTAAACAGTGCACCGCTTTGATACAAAATGCCACTTTGTTGCATCAGTATATTTTTTTGCTCTTTGCTCGCGCGTGTAAAGTCGATGCCGTCAATGTAAAAGTTTCCTTTAAGCGGTGGCATCAGGCCCGACAAAACGCGCAGTAAAGTACTTTTACCACAACCGCTGGCACCCATAATTGCAAACACATCGTGCTCGTGCACGGCAAACGAAATGTCTTTTAAGACGGCGTTGTGCTCGTATCCAATCGTTAAGTGCTCAGCTTTGATAATGTCTTGCATTAAATGCCCAGCCTTTCAAAAATCACGGTGATAATGCCCGTCATCATAATCATCCACACGATTGCGCTGACGACCGCGTTGGTTGTCGCTTTACCGACCCCGTCCGCGTTTTTATCCGAAGTCAGTCCGTAATAGCACCCACAAAGCGCGATGACAATCGCATAGACAAAGCCATGAAACAAGCCTACCAAAAAGTTTTTAACGGTAAATGCTTCTGTTGTATACTTGATATATTCCGCCATAGGCAAGTCTTGCAAGAAAATGCCGACAAAGGCGCCACCCACAATTCCCATAAAATCGGCGAGCATCGTCAGTAAAGGCATTGCTATCATCAGCGCAAGTAATCTGGGCAACACCAGAAAGTCAACCCGAGAAATGCCCATCGTTTTTAATGCGTCCAGCTCTTCATTGACTTGCATAGAGCCGATTGTAGCCGCATAAGATGCCCCAGTTCTGCCCGCCATAATAATGCCCGTCATAATCGCGCCCATAATGCGAGTCATACCGATACAGACAAGGCTTGCGATATAAATCTGCGCGCCGAAATATTTAAGTTGCAGCGCACCGACAAAAGCCAAAATTAACCCAATCATAAAGCTGATCAGAGATACGATGATAATCGCTTTAGGGCCACAATCATCCAGCGCAAACAAAAAATCAATGCGGCGCATAACGGCTGTGTCTGCAATGGCTCGGCCAAGTGATTTAAGACAGTTTTTGAGAAACACTAAACCCGCATACGTGCTTTGAATAGCGCCGATTGTTTTGCTCCCCAAAGCTTCAATTAAGTTGAAATTCCGTGTGCGCGAGGGGTGTGGCGCGGCCGAAGTGTTAGCCATATCCAAAAGGTGCAAGATGTTTTCGGGCGCATTGGAAAACTTTAATGGCATGTCTTTTTTGCCCGCCTGTTCAAGGCATAGAGCAAGCAATGCCACAAACGATGAATCCCACTTTTTTAAACCCGACAAGTCAAAATCAAACTTTTCGGTGTGATGACGGCGTGCCAAATCAAAGATTTTCTTAATTATCTGCGCACACGAAACACCTGTCCAATCATCATTAAAGGACAGGTGAAGTGTGTTTTGTGATATTTTAAACTTTAAACTCATACTTTATAGTATAAAGAAAAGAATTATTTTTGCAAGTACTCTTTTGTAAAATTTGCTTGACAATAGAGACGCATTTTTTTATCTTAGAACGAGACAAAAGTTCTTTATAAGGAAAGGGGTTGTTAAATGAAGCTTTATTATTCGTATCAAAAAGGGCGTTCGATGATTGAACTGTTAGCGGTGCTGATTGTTATCGGGATGTTAACGGTTGCCTCTTTAAGCGGTATTCGCTATATTCTGGATAAAATCAAAGCAGGCCAGATTATGAATGAAGCTTTGATAACTGCCTCTGAGTTGCAAAACAGACGTTATGTCAAATATGATGGAGATAATGTAGCTTATCCTTATGGGAAATATATTTCAAAGCGTGTATATGAAAACGACTCAAACAAAGTGTTGCTGCTGACGGCTGAGAACGTGAGCAAAGGTGTTTGTCAAAACCTCGTTATGACAACTGGTGGTTCAAATCGAGAGTTTGAATCGATTCTGGTGGATAACTCAACAACTGTTTGCGGTGCGGATAACGCAGTTGTTTTTAAGACTTTTCCTGAATACGCAAAACAGGGAGGTTCTCAGGCGTGCCAACTGACAAGTGCGGATTGTACCGCAGGTGGCGGAGTTTTAAAAAAAGCAAACTTTGCAGACTGTTATTGTGAATGTCCAGAGGGTCAAAACTGGAAAGGAGATGAGTGTGTTTGTTCTGATGCGATGTTGGCGGCGGGTGTAGACCCAGATACGTGCGCGTGTCCAGATAATCAATTTATCAATCCTGCAACGGGCAAATGCGAACCTTGTGCCAGCCCACGCGCTTTGCGATGGACGGGGGCGACTTATGTTTGCTCGTGCCCAACTTTGTATGATTCAAACGGGCATGCTCAAGATATGCTTTGGGACGGCACAAAATGCCAATGCCCAGAAACGGGCTTTGTGGAAGTCGGCGGTATTTGCTTGAAATCCGTTTGCTCGGGCGGTACACCAGGGACGCTTTCTTATAAATGTCAAATCAATGATAAAACGTGTGGTGTGAACTGTGACGAAAAAGGCGTGTCATGCCAATACGGCGTTTGCAATCCGAAAAATTGTGAGGCAGGTCACCCACTTGAATACACAACGGTTCACGCAAATACATACTACTATGGTTGCTCGGGTTATCAGTGGACGGACGGCAGCCAATGTTGGCGCTATTTAGCAGTCAATGACGGTAAGTACTATTGCGCCAATAATGAAGCAGGTTGTATGGAATTGTCCTCAGATGCTTCGCGAATCAGCTATGGTATGTGTGACAAAAACGAATGCACAAGCATTCAAGCTGACGCAGATTTGGCGTATTTCGAGTTTAACGGACATTGCTTATTTACGACAGACGCAGGCAGTATGACGTGCACAATTAATACGGGGCTTTGGAGTTGCTCCAGAAACGGCTATGCGTGCGGTTGGAACTGCACAAAAGACCAAGTGAAGGCAACGATCGAGGGTGCCAGCTCGGGCACTTGCGGTTCGTGCGCCACACAAGCGTGCTTGAAGGGCTTTACATATGTTGCGAATATGTATAACCCCTCAACAGGTACAACAGAAGCGGCTTGCCAAAAAGACAACTATTGGTGTGCTACAAAAACAGAGGGTTATTACGAGCCGTGCTATTGGACGGATAGCGGTGAGCAGTGTGGTGGTATTTCAAAATCAGCGCCGAAGTTTACGCGTGCTTCGTGCGATCCTGCTGATTGCCCAGCTGGCACAACGTTTGCTAAAGTGCTGACAGGTCAGTGGGGATGCTTTGATCCGTCATCGACTGTTGGCTGTGTCGTCAACGGCACGGGCTATGGTCCATTCATTTGCTATTACAAGCAAATAGACGCAGACGGCAATACGAAAATGAAAAGTTGTGGCGAGCTGTGCAGCTATACAAATGGTAAGTGGACGTGTAATTCGGTCAAAGCATCGCTGTGCTCGGCTGACGGCAATACGTGCCCTCAAACAGGATATGATATGTCCGATGGTTGCACATGTACAGGTGAAATAACCAATTTGGACGGCGTGAACTATTGCTGTGCACCAGGTCACCGATATGTCAACGGTGGTTGCAACCAGTACTAAAGGGTGTTTGTGGGTTTATGCAGAGTGGCTTTAAAAGCCACTCTGTGCACTTTTATAAGCCGTGCTCTTCTCTTTATTAAATTATATTTGGCTGGGAATTGGTTGCTTTGCTAAAAAATCTTTTTTGTCAAGCAAAAAAAAATAAAAAAAAGCTTTATTTTTTTATAAAAAAAGGCTATGGTAAAGCTATGTATAAACCTGTAAGAAGAAAAGGATAAAAAAATGGTCGGAAGTGTGAATAAAGTGGTCTTAGTCGGCAATCTCGGTCGTGAGCCAGAAGTGCGCCATACAAATAATGGCAAGAAAATTGCAAGCTTTTCGGTGGCAACTTCTGATGTATGGAAAGATGCCAATGGCGAGCGTCAAGAAAAAACTGAATGGCACCGCGTGGTTGTGTTTAATCCAAGTACGGCGGACTTTGTCGAACGTTATTTGAAAAAAGGTTCAAAAGTGTATGTAGAGGGTGCTTTGCAAACACGCAAATGGACGGATAACAGCGGTCAAGACAAATACACAACCGAAATTGTTGTGGGTAATTTTAAGGGCGAAATTGTTTTATTGGATGGTCGCTCTGATGCGGGTGATTCAAACTTTGCAGGGGCAAGCGCTGATGCAGGTTGGGATTCTTCTTCCGCGCAATCAAGCGATGCCGCTGCGCCAGCGGGCGATTTTAATGACGAGATTCCATTTTAAGTCACTGTTGAGGTTTGATACTTCAAAGGTGTTGGGTTAGCTTTAAAAAGACCCACGGGGTTTCGAAAACGTAATTTGAATATAGGTGAAAGATGACTGATGTAAGTGTCCAGACAACGGATATTGTTCCTGTTGCGATTGAAGATGAGATGAAGAAATGCTATCTGGATTATGCAATGAGCGTGATTGTTTCGCGCGCGTTGCCAGATGTGCGTGACGGCTTAAAGCCTGTTCATCGCCGCATTTTGTGGTCTATGTACGAAAACGGATACGATTATAACAAACCGTTCAGAAAGTCCGCGCGTATCGTTGGTGACGTTATGGGTAAGTATCACCCGCACGGCGACAGCGCGATTTATGACGCTATGGTGCGTATGGCACAAGATTTTTCGATGGGTGTACCTTTGATTGCCAGTCAAGGAAACTTTGGTTCGATGGACGGTGATAAAGCCGCCGCAATGCGTTATACAGAAGCACGGCTTGCTTTGTCATCGCATTGGTTGCTTGAAAACATTGATAAAGATACGGTCGATTTTCGCCCAAACTATGATGAAACGTGTCAAGAGCCTGTTGTGCTGCCAGCCAGATTCCCAAACTTGCTTGTGAATGGTTCGGGTGGTATCGCGGTTGGTATGGCGACAAATATCGCACCGCATAACTTAGGTGAAGTGTTGGATGCGTGCATTGCGATGGTCGACAATCCTGATGTGACAGTCGAAGAGCTTTACCAGCTTGTCCCAGGCCCAGACTTCCCAACGGGAGGCATTATTTTGGGGCACGGTGCTGCCAGAAATGCGGCCTTGACGGGAAGAGGCTCGATTTTGGTCAGAGGGCGTGCGACTATCGAGGAAATCAAAAAAGACAAAACTGCGATTGTCATTACTGAAATCCCATATCAAGTCAACAAAGCCGCGATGATTCAGCGTATGGCTGAATTGGTCAAGGACAAGATTATCGAAGGTATTTCGGATTTGCGTGACGAGTCCGACCGCGAGGGTGTGCGAGTCGTGGTCGAGCTGAAGCGTGATGCTCAACCAGATGTGGTGTTAAATCAACTTTATAAATACACGCCATTGCAAACAAGTTTCCCTGTCAACTCTTTGGCGCTGAACAACGGCCGCCCAGAGGTGATGAACTTGCACGATATCATCTCGGCATTTATCTTGTTCCGCGAAGAGGTGATTCGCCGCCGTACAATCTTTGATTTGAACAAAGCGCGTGACAGAGCGCACTTGTTAGTTGGCTTGGCTATTGCTGTGGCGAATATCGACAAGGTTATCGAAATGATTAAGACGGCACCTGATCCAAACATTGCTAAGGCGCAGTTGATGGAAACAAAATGGGATGCGTCCGATGTGACAGCGCTAATCGAATTGATTGACGAGCCTGATCGCAAAGTGGTGGACGGGTGCTATATGTTATCTGAAGCACAAGCCAAAGGCATTTTGGATTTGAAATTGCAACGCTTGACGGGCTTGGAACGTGACAAAATTCACGCTGAAGTCGGTGACTTGAGCGGTGAAATCAAAGAGTATTTGGCGATTTTGGCGTCTCGTGAGCGCGTTTATGCGATTATGCGTGAAGAGTTTGTACAAATCAAAAACGACTTTGCAACGCCACGTAAAACAACGATTGAAGAGGGCGAGTTCGACCAAGATATGGAAGATTTAATCCCGCGCGAGGAAATGGTTGTGACTGTGACAAATACGGGCTATATCAAGCGCGTACCTGTGACGACTTACCGTGCGCAAAACCGTGGCGGCAAAGGACGCAGCGGTATGTCTACTCGTGATGAGGACTCGGTTGCAAAATTGTTTGTGGCGTGCACGCACGATCCGATTTTGTTCTTCTCTTCCAAAGGTATGGTTTATAAATTAAAGGCTTACCGTTTGCCAGAGGGAACGCCTCAAAGCATTGGTAAGGCGCTGATTAACTTGTTGCCGTTGGAGCAAGGCGAGACAATCTCAACCGTGCTGCGTTTGCCTGAAAAGCAAGAGGATTGCGAAGGGTTGTCGGTGATGTTTGCAACGGCCTCAGGTAATATCCGCCGCAACCGTTTGGATGATTTTTACAAGGTGATGAGCAATGGTAAAATTGCGATGAAACTGGACGAGGGCGACAAATTGGTCGATGTCCAAATCTGCAATGAAAACCAAGATATTTTGTTGGCGGCTGCGGGAGGTAAATGCGTGCGTTGCCCCGTCACCGATGTGCGTATTTTCGAATCGCGTTCTTCAACGGGCGTGCGTGGTATGAAACTTGCTGATGGCGATCATGTCATTTCGATGAGCGTACTTGAACACGTCAAAGCCGAAATTGACAAGCGTGATGCTTACTTGAAAATGTCGATTGCAAAACGCCGTGCTGCGGGTGCTGCTGATGACGCAGAGGATACAATGGATACTGAATCCAGCGCTTCAGATGTGACTTTGACTGATGAAGAGTTCGCGCAAATGGAAAACGACGAACAATTCATTTTGACGGTGACAACGGCGGGCTATGGTAAGCGTTCATCCGCCTATCAATACCGTATTACGTCTCGTGGTACGCAGGGCGTCACAAACATTGATACGCTTAAAGTGCCGTCCGAAGTTGTTGCTTCTATGCCTGTGACGGACGACGAGCACGTGATGATGGTGACGGACGCAGGCCAGCTGATTCGTATGCGTGTGGCGGACATTCGTATCGTTGGGCGCAACTCAAAGGGCGTGATTTTGTTCCGCTTGGCGGAAGGCGAAAAGGTTGTTTCTGTCTCTGTTGTCAAGGACTATGAGGAAGAAATGGCCGAGGCTGAACAAGCGCAAGAAAAGCTGGATCAAGCAGCGCAAGCTGATGTGACGGCGGCTTTAGGGGCTGATGCGGATGCACAAAGCGAACCTGAAGTGCCAAACGTCGAGGATATCGATGAAGTAAAAGAGGAAGAAAATGAAGAAAATTCTTAGCTTGTTATTAGGTTTATGTTTAATTTCTACAGGAGTAAATGCTATGGATAAAGAAAATACACTTTATTTGGATTTGGATTACGGTCGTGTTGTGATTGAAATGTTGCCTGACGTTGCACCAAAGCACGTAGCACGCATTAAACAATTGGTGCGTCAAGGCTTTTATGACGGTATCAAGTTTCATCGCGTGATTGACGGCTTTATGGCTCAAACGGGCGATCCAACGGGTACAGGTATGGGTGGCAGTGGTCAAAAGTTGGCAGCCGAGTTTAACGCGACACCGCACGTGCGTGGCACAGTTTCTATGGCGCGCGCCAGCGATCCAAATTCGGCCGACAGCCAATTTTTCATCTGCTTTGATGATGCTCGCTTTTTGGACGGTCAATACACCGTTTGGGGCAAAGTGACGAGTGGAATGGAGTTTGTCGATATGATTAAAAAAGGCGACCCAAGAACGGGCGCTGTGTCTAATCCAGACATTATTGTGAAAATGCAGGTTGCTGCTGATGTAAAATAAAAAACAGAGGAGGCATCGATGCCACAAAAGAAAGACTTAAAAAGGCTGAATAGTCTGAAAGAAAAAGGTTTTTTGACTGAGGACGAATATAAAAAGGCTTTGTCTCAAATGGATGGCGTCTGTGCTTCTTCAAGCTTAAAGCACACGGCAAACGAGCCGTTAGTACAAGGGGCTGACTTGAGCAAGCAAAAAGGGCCTTTGCCCAAAGACGTCCGCCAAACGATATTATTTATAATTGCGTTGCTGGGCGCTTTTTGCGTTTTATCGGGGGTCGGGCTTATTATTGCATCCAACTGGGCGTTGATTCCAGCCAGCGTGAAAATGACCGCAGGCATTGTTGCATTGGTGTTGTCATCTTTTGGCGTTCTTTTTTGTCGCGCCAAAAGCCATAATAGTTTAGCTGAAGTGATGTTGTTTGCCTCTTTCTTCTTGGTGGGCGGCAACATTGCGCTGATCCAACAAATCTTTAATTTATCTATTTCGTTTGAAGCGGGTAGCCGCGTTTGGTGGGGGATTTCTTTGCCGTTTGTTATTTTGACAAAGAAAAACTACTTGCGCATTTGTTCAATCATTTTATTCATCTTTGGTTTTTGGGATTATTTTGACGAGCTTTTGTATTATTTAAACTACCAAATCTTGGCGGGGATTTTATTTGTGATTGTTTTCCTCAGCTTTTTGGGTGATGAGAAGATCCGCAGATTGCGTGCACCAACGCTGGGCGTTGCGATGGCGTTGCTCTTTTTGGGCGATTTGCACACAGACGACATGGTGGGCTTTGTGTTCGATTTCTTTTTCGTGATAGCGTTGGCGGCATTGCCTCAAGATCCAAAGCTCAGAGCTGTGCGTTTTTGCCATTTTTTGTTTGTGTTCATTGTGTTGCGTGTAGTGGATTTGTTTGCAAGCGCGTATCATAATTTGATGAGCACGGGTGTGCAGTTGATTGTTTTTGGTGCGCTTTTGCTTGGCTTAGCAGGTGGCTATTGTTATTTCTTTGATCGCATTGAGCAAACATTCGAAAGGCTGACAAAAAACGATGAAAAATAAGTTTGTTGCATTATTGCTTTGCGTCCCTGTTTTGGCTTTACTGGCGTGGGAGGGCTATTACGTCAACCTAGTCAATACGGCGCAAAAAGTTGAATTGCCGATTAAAGGCTTTGATCCGCGCAACCTTTTATCGGGGCATTATATCCGCTTTCAAATTGATTGGGACAAAGCAAATTGCAATCAAGCAGATTGGCAAGGTGAATGTCCAAAGTCTCTTTTTGCAAACGTGAACAGGTTTTATGTTCCCGAAGACCAAGCCATTGCAATCGACCGTGCGATGAACTCGCCCAAGGTGAAAGCCAGCATCATTTTTGCGTATAAGCAAGAAATTCGACCGATTGCTCAAACGCTCCTTTTAAATGGCAAGCCTTTTGTTTCGGCCTATTCAAATCAGTAATAATTTATTAAAAATTATCGAAAACTACCTTTCGCTTAAGTTTTTCATGGCAAAGCGCCAATTAAGGAGATGATTTAAAACGGCGTCAATATAATCTCCACGGCGGTTTTGGTAGTCGAGATAATAGGCATGCTCCCATACGTCAATGCAAAGAAGAGGCTTCATCACCCCCAACGGATTAAATGCATTAGGCGTGCGCAACACGCGCAGTTTTGCTTTGTCAGCAACAAGCCATACCCAACCGCTGCCAAATTGCGCCAGCGCGTTTTTCTTCATTTCTGCTTTTAGGGTTTCCTCCGAGCCAAAATCATTTAAAATCATCTGCTTTAAATCGCCGTCCTGCAACTTGCTGTTATCTGTATTGGCGGGCGCAAGAGAATTCCAGTAAAAAGTATGATTCCAAACTTGTGCTGCATTGTTGAAAATAGATTGTTCTGAAGGGTATTTTTGAGTGGTTAAGATAATGTCTTCCAGATTTTCCCTCTCAAGAGCCGATCCTTTAATTAAGTCGTTTAAATTCTTTAAATACCCAGCATGGTGCTTTTCGTAATGATAAAAAAGCGTGTTTTTCGAAATATAGGGCGCTAGCGCTTCCATTGAATAGGGCAATTTATACAATTCAAAAGTCATTTTTCCTCCTTTAAAAACAATCTGATACAGCATAAATAAGAGCTTGAAATAAAAAAAGCTATACTTTACCCAAAAAAAAGCTTGAAATCTGTTTCGTTTTTTGGTAGATATATCTCTGTAGTGGCTATGCGGTCGTGGCGGAATTGGTAGACGCGCAGCGTTGAGGTCGCTGTGGGGAGACCCGTGAAAGTTCAAATCTTTTCGATCGCACCAAAAAAACCGTTGGCAAACCCAGCGGTTTTTTGTATAATAGCGCTATGTATAAAAAAGGAGCAACTTAAAATGACACAGTCTATGGACGAATACGATAAAGCAATGGCCGTTTTAAGCGATCTAGCTAAAGAGTATGAAACTTGGGTTTTGACGGATTTGGCCAACTTAAAAGACACATTTGAGCGCGCTTGCGGTGCGCCTGAGGCAGAGCAAGACAAACTGTTTCGCGAAAATCTTTTTCGTATTGCCCACGATATGAAAGGACAAGGGGCGACTTTTGGCTATGACTTAGTCACGGACATAGGCAACCATTTGTGCCGCTATATCGAACGCCAAAGCACGTTCGACGCGTCCGTGAAACAAAAAATCAAAATGCACATCGATGCAATCGAGCAAGTTTTGCAATCTCATTTAACGGGATCGGGTGGCGAACAAGGACAAGCTTTGTGGCAGCGAATCGAGGCTTTGTTATAAACGCGACATTCGAAAAACAAAAGGATTTTGGCAGTGATGAGCTCTTTGGAGAAAAAACATATTTTAATCATAGACGATGACACGCGGATCAGGCGCTTGTTGCACCGCTATTTAAGCCAAAACAATTTTGTTGTATCCGAAGCTGATAACCCCATTACCGCACGCCAAATGATGGATTGTTTTTCGTTTGATTTGCTGGTGCTTGATGTGATGATGCCGCAAGAAAACGGATTCGACTTTGCAAGATGGTTGCGCCAAAATGGGTGTGATATTCCTGTGTTAATGCTGACGGCAATGTCTGATGTCCAAAACCGAATCGAAGGATTGGAAAGTGGTGTGGATGATTATTTGGCAAAACCTTTTGAGCCAAAAGAATTATTGCTTAGAATCAACAGCATTTTAAAGCGTACGATGCTAAAAGCGCAAAACGAACAAATGCACCAATTGCATTTTGGCGATTGCCTGTATGATACCGAACGACAAGAGTTGAGCAAAAATGGTACGTATATTTCGCTGACGCCTGCCGAAAGCGAGCTGATGAAATTACTGGTGGCCGATGTCGGCAAAGAAGTATCGCGCGGTACGTTGGCCAAAAAGATGAATACCGATAACGAGCGGACGATTGATGTGCAAGTCAACCGTTTGCGCAAAAAAATCGAAACGGATTTAAAGCAACCGCGTTATTTGCAAACTGTGCGAGGCAAAGGCTATATGCTGTTGCCAGATTAAGGAGACGAAAATGAAAGCAATTAAAACAATGTTTCAAAAAATCAAATATGCCTGGACAGAAGTATGGGATTTATTCGGCTATATCGGCCGATACTTTAAAGGCAAAGTGATGCCTAAAAGCCTGTTGGCGCGCTTTGTGCTGATTATTTTGCTGCCTTTGATTGCGTTGCAAATCATCGCGTCTATGGTGTTTTTCGAAAACCACTGGCGCTTAATCAGTCGCCGCTTAGCGCAAGACGTGGTGGGTGAAGTTAAAACGCTGGCTTTTGTACTTGATAATTATCCAAATACGGTGGAAACGTACGATTTATTAGAGCAAACCGAAGCACATTTAATGTTGGAAATTGATTTTTCCTATAATGCTAAGCTGATTCCCAGCGAAGATGTTGTGCGCAGCAGTGCGATTGTTGCACAAGTCAAAAAAGCGCTGACAGATTTAGATTATCCATACCAAATTCAAGAAAACTTAAAGCAAGACCATATCGTGATTTTTGTTGAGCTGAAGACGGGTGTATTAGAAGTCCGTGTGCCCAAAAAACGTTTTTTTAGCTCGACAACGTATGCGTTTTTATTGTGGATGATTGTAGCGTCTATCTTGTTATTTTGGATTGCATTTTTGTTTATGAAAAATCAAGTTCGCGCCGTGTCTCGTTTGGCTAGAGCCGCCGAAAACTTTGGCACAGGAAGACCTGTCGAGTTCTTTAAACCCGAGGGCGCTTTGGAAGTTCGTCAAGCAGGTATGGCTTTTTTAAATATGCAAAACCGCATTTCGCGCTATTTGTTGGAGCGTACAGGGATGTTGTCGGGTGTGTCGCACGATTTAAAAACGCCTCTGACCAGAATGAAGTTGCAGCTGTCAATGACGAAGGTTGATGGCGCAGAAGACTTGCTGGACGATATTGAAGAAATGGAGCGTATGTTGGAGGGCTATTTGTCCTTTGCGCGGGGCGAGGGTAAGGAAACGCCTCAAAAGCTGGAAGTATCTGCTTTGCTACAAATGGTGGTGGATAAGTTGCGCCGAAACGGCCACGAGATTGACTTGCACATCGAGCAAAAGCAAGAAATGATGCTGCGCCCGAATGACTTTATGCGTGCAGTCACCAACGTTTTAACAAATGCACATCGCTATGCACATCACGCCTTTGTTAATATGGGCGTGCGGGATAATTTTTTGGATATCACGATTGATGATGATGGTCCAGGCATTCCAGCTGACAAGCGTCAAGAAGTATTTAAAGCGTTCTATCGACTTGATATGTCGCGCAATACAAAGACAGGCGGCGTTGGGCTTGGGCTTACAATTACACGCGATATCGTGCTCGCGCACGGAGGCGAAATTACGTTGCAAGACAGCCCGCAAAAGGGTTTGCGTGTGCATTTGAAATTTCCTTTGTAAAAAATATTGACAAAACACATAAATTCATTTATCATATATCTTTATTATATGGTAAAAGAAAGGAATGAATATGATGAACTTAATGAGAGCCGAAAATATCGCCTATGAGCTGCACCGTTTTACGCGTGTTGATGCGAATACAAACCTTTTCGAAAAGCTCAGATCACGTGCCGAGCACATTGATACATATTATAACGGTATTAACAAGTATTTTATTATGGCGGGTTCTTATTTATCTTCCACACAAAAAACGGATACAATTAATCTGTATAGCTTAAATGAAGGTAAAACACCATATTCACCAGTGGCGATTTCGAATGCTTTTGGTGGTGAAATGAAAGACTTCGTACAAGAATTAACGAGACTACCGACTATGGCAGACAAGTCTTTTATTGAAAAAATAACGAAAGCATGGCGCAATGAGCATATTGAGTTTTTGAACGATGATGCAACGGTGCGCGAATTTCAAGGGATGGCTTATGCTGGCTGGTGCAGCAAAAACCTCTCGCAAGCTGCTCAAGTCATTTTGTTGGCGGAGGCCTTAATGAAAATCGAAAGCGATGAAGCCGATGCTAAGAACTTAAAGTCACCAGCGTGGAGTATGGCTGAGGCTCTGAAAGGAGCTTCGCCTGAGATGTATCAAGCTTGCGTTATAAGCCGTGCACAACACAGCAAAGTATGCTCGAAATATATACCAAATGTTGTGCAAAAGCGCAAAACGTTGGAGCGGATGTAATGCAAAATAAACAGTTTTTTACAAAAATAGAAGAAAAACGAATCGCTTCGTTTTATTCATTGATTGTTTTGGGTGCTGTGTATTATTCTTGCAATAAACAAGAGGCTGTGTTTGTCTCTCGCAAACAAGAGCAGGCCGATTATGAAAAGCTTTTTAAATCAATGAAAGTTTGTCGTTTGAGGCCTCGTGTTGTGCGTTATGCTGATTATATAGGCTATGCAACGATAATACCCCAATGCACGTGGGACTATCCTTTGATGGTTGAAGCTTTCCGTCGCTACATTCGTCACGACCGTGGATGAGTTTCTTTTTTAATTAATCAACGCGCAGGGTATAGAGCCCTGCGCTTTTTTTATCACCATGACAGGCGCGTCAGCCATTCAGCTTCTTGTGCAGGTGCAGCATTATAAAGTCTCAGCACAGCCCTTTCCCGCGTTTTGTCCTTCATTTGACGTGCGATACGGCACGCTTGAAATAAATAAAATTGCTGCTCTGTATTTGTCTGCTCTGTCGCTGTTTTAAGGGCCAATTGATACGCTTGTTTGAGCAAGCCTAAGTTTACGAAATCATCAATTAAGTGTTGCTTAATTGCCAGCGATTTTTCACCTGTTGGCATCAGTTCAGGGAACGTATAATAAAGTAAAATATGTTGCTTTGAAACCTGTAGCTTGTTTTCTATATTGTGCTGTTTGTTGGTGGCAAGCGCCTGTTCAAAGGCGCGTTTGATTTTTAATATCAATTTTGCATCTTGCGTCAGTGCAAAAAGTTCGCGATATGTTTTAATCAATTTTGCAGTGTTTTTTGATTTTTCATAAAGAGTGCTCAGCTCTTGTAAAACTTGCGTTTCGTACTCGGTGTTTCGCAATAAAAAACGCAGTTTTTCAATCTCATGTGCTGCTGCTTCAGGCTCGATATTTTGCTGTTCCCAATTTAAAAAAGTCAGCTTGATAAGGCTTAAGTTTTGATAAATGGAAAGCGGGCCAGATGCCGCCAAAAGCAAAAGCTTTTGCGCGCGCTCGTCTTCGTTATCTTGCAAGGCCATCAGCGCCTTTGCATAATTTTCACGTTGGCGTTGATAAGCGTTTGTTGCTGTGGCTGGTGTTATTTTGGCAGCGTTGAGTAAGTCTGTTTTAAAAGCTTCCTCTTTTGCTTTCAGCGCATTGATCAGAGAAGCCAATTCGCTCGATATAAAAGCTATGGAACTGGGGTTTTGGGGGCTTATAACAAGCTGTAAAGAGGCGGCGCCAATCTCCGATGTTTGAGCTTTGCTTTTCACATTTAACGAATGCGTGCGGTAATTGATTACCACGCCAATTTGTGTTTGAAGCAAATCAAATTCGGGGGAAGTAATTGTACGCCCGATAAAGCTGGGTGGCAAAGACGATGCAAAAACGGCAAACTTTTCGCTTGTGTTTGGATCGGTAAAATAAATTGCATTTTCAGATAGGCCTTGAGCCTTTCGAGCACCGCTCGCATTCCCTGAGCTTATTTTGTCAGCTTTCAAAACAACGGCGTGATTTTGCAACCCCAGCGCCCCGACAAGGTCGCGTTCAGGATTTTTATGTACGCGGGTTTCTTCAGCTGCATTGCTAAATGTAAAGTCGTACGTAAGGGGCGCAGAGGTTTGCTCAAACGCGCGCGCACTGAGTGTTTTGATAGCGTGCGCGGTAGAAAAAGAGCGTTCGGCCGCGTCTTTGTCCCTGCCTGCGTTTGGTTGCGTGGAGGGCGCTGTTGTAGGCGTCCGAGCGTTGGCATCCGCTTTTAAGCCCATATCCGCGGCCACTGATAAAAAAGTTAGGCGCGCGAGCGTTTGAGGCGCGATTGCTGCGCGCAAAATCACGCCACCTTTGACATTGGGCAGTTGAATTAAGTTCGGTGATTTATTGATTATTCGAAAGCGTATCGTATCCTTTTGTGCGTTCTCGTTGGCGGAAAAGATGAAATAAGCATAATCTTGATGCGCAAACACAGCCGTATTTAAATCGTCGTTGTCGCAAATGATTTGCAGGACGGGGCGGTAAGTTTCATCATATAAAAATGCTGTGCGAATAGTGATCCAGTGATTTTTCTGCGTGGTGTTTTGTATGTCATCCACAGAGGCAGACACATTTGCCATAGTGTTGTAATGTTCCGCAATATCTTGTTTTTGCTCCATTGCTAAGGCATCAATGATGTTTATAAAACTCAGCATTAAGATAAGCAGCGCTGAGGATAGTTTGTTTAAATAAAAGGATGCGTTTCTCATTTTGTACCGCCTTGCTTGTCGCTGATAATCAAATAAATATCGCCGTCTGTCGCTGATGGTTTAATGACAACTGTTAATGGTGATAACAGACCTTTTTGCTTAAAGTCATTGGCAAGTTTAAGTCCTTTTAAAAGTCCAGCCTCTGCATGCGCTAAAGAAGCAGGAACTTCGATAAAAATCTGATTGGTGACAGAGTTAAGAGGTGTGGATAAAAGAGACAAGTCCAAGCGACTTAAGACTTCATCGGATAATAAAATACGAATATTGTCATCATTAAAATCGCTTACAACGTATTCGCCAAGGATTTGATTTAAGTAATTCAAATTGACGGCACGTCTAGGCGGAACAATTTGTGCAATATAGTCGTTCAGCTCGCTGGGCATAGCAGGGGATTCATTTTTCCAGTTAGGTGAGGACATACTGTAAAGCATAACGAAAAAGCACAACACCAACGTAATCAAATCAAGTAAACTGACAAGCCAGATTTGCTTGCGCTTATGTCGCGGCTGAGGCCTTTGGAAAAAAGTTTGTATTAGCGAAAAGGGAGAACTTATTATTTGTTTCATTCGCTCTTTCCTTTCGCTAAAAATAACACGAATTGATTTTTGTCGCCTTTGTAAACCCCGAGCCTAACTGCGGAGCTTAAATCCTCCAGCCCCTCAAGATGAGAGGCAATTTTAGCCACGCGCTTGCTCGTGAGGTGGGAATAAACGGGATAGTTTGCTGAAACAGTAGAGTCTTCAAATAAAATTAAATATACAAGATAATTGTCGAGAATCAATGAGGATTGCAAAAGCTGTTTTATCTGTTTTAAAAAAACACTTGCATAAAGCGAAAAATTGTCGCTGTTTTGTTTGAATAACGTTTGAATGTCAAACGTGATTTTAATCGTGTCATTGTTTAAATGGTGCTCGATTTTTGAGTTCGGAAATATTTTCTTGAGCTGTGTTTGATAATATAATTCAATAGCGTTAGCTTCAAAGCTTAAGCTTGAAGAGGGTACGTTGAATGATGAGCGCAAACTTGTTTGTACCGCTTTGATTTTGTTTTTTTCAAAAGAAGAATGACTAACAAAGAAAATAAAAAAGCTAAGTAGCATCAGTTGTAAAGACAAAAAAATCATCAGAAAAAAGTTTTGACGCACAAAAGATGATTGTTGATGAGGTATTGCTTTTTTCATTTTAGGGTTGTCGTTTTTCCGTGAGTGTTAAAAAATGTACAGCCTTATCAAGTGACATTTTTTCAATAATGCGCGCGGCAAAAGGGGCGGGCATTTGATTTAAAATATAGCCGACTTTTTCGCTGTCTTGACCTTCCATTATTTGCGCCGCTTTGGCGGGTTTCATTTGCATATATAATTGAATCTCGCGCTTTGAAGCTAAAACCTTTGCCTTTTTTTCCGAGTCGTCTTTTTGGTTTGTTTGATTAACGGAAACGGGTAATCCGCTAGCAGGTTTTTGAAGTGTATGCGATTCGCTTAAAATCTTTTGACGGCTGTCTTCTAATTCTTGCAACAGGCGCATTTCATTTTCGTCCATAGGGGAAAAAGGATAGGCTTTCGTTTCGGTGTTGATTGTTTGAGCATACAAAATTGTGGGGGCTAAGATTGCACAGTAAAGGAAAAAAGCCAGCGTATAAGCAAAGTTTAAATTAAAGTGTTTTTTGCACATCATTGCTCTCCTTTCAAACGCTGTAAAGCTTGATAAAGCTCTTTTTCCGCTTCAGACTGGTATAGGTTGACAGGTGCATCTTTTGGCTTTGAAAAAGTAAATCCGCTAACTTTGGACGTTTTGGGTGCATAAGAGAAAAAAGTTTGTGAATGGACGGCTTTTTTCTTTTCTTGTGCACTTTTTTCTAAAATTATGACAAGGTCATCCCTGAGAGCAGAGGCTTTGCTGATCTGATCTTGTAATTGTTCAGCAATGTTGTTTGTGCTTTTTTGTAATTGCAACAGCGTGGTTTGAGCACTTTGAATTGTTTGATTGAATGTGTGAATAGTTTGATCCATTTGAGCTTTGCCTTCCTTAACTCCACCCAAGCGATAATTCAAAACTATCGCATAAATAATTGCAATAATCAGTAAGGCTATTATCGACAAATCAATCATTAATCCCATTTACATTTCCTCAAAAATCTTTTTGGTCAACTCAATTGAGATGTTCTTTTGGTGGACTTTCAGCGCCCCTTTAAAAAGCCGTTGTCCGTTTGCTTGCAAAATAATGGGCTTATCTTCTGAATAAGTCAAAGGCAAAATATCACCTTTTTTCCAGCTGCAGACGGCTTTAAAGGAGAGTTGTTTTTCATCCAATACTGCTTTGAGCTCAAGCCCAACGCGCATAAGGCTTGTTGCCAAATCTTGCGCAAAAGCATCACTTGCTTGCAAGGTAGGTAAATTGTCTAAGTCCAATTGGCTGAGCAAATGAGAGGGTAAAACTATGTCGATAACACCTTTTGATTTTTCAATTGTCACGTCCAATCTTGCAATCAAAACGTCACAACATGGCGAGGCTATAAAGGCCGTTTTAGGGTTAATGTCAATCGCCTCAAATGTAAATTGCTCTTCAAAAGATTGCGTTAAGTCGGGCGAAATCTCGTTTAAAATTTTTTGTAAAATCGTTTGTTCTATTTTGGTATAGTTTCTGTTTTCTATTTGTATCGCGGATGTGCCTCGTCTGCCTCCCAGCGCCATATCGACAAGGCAGTACGCCAGCGAAGTACTGACCGACATTAAGCACGATTGCTTGTATTTATTCAATCTGTAATAGCCGATAATCGAAGGTTTTGGTAAAGTGTCCAAATAAGCGCCCAATTGCCCCGTGATAAAGCTTTGCACACTGGCTTGAATATTATCCGATGATGTGATTTTCTTGATAGTCATTGCCAAATAACGGCATAAAGCATCCAGCTTTTTTTCAAAAAGAGGATAATGCTGAGCAGGTGGAGCGTTTTTAACCAACTCGAAAGTTGATGCTTTCTTTTCCTCGACCGCTGGCGTGAGTAAAGCGTCGATTTCTTCTTGTGTCAAGATGTTTGATAAAGCAGAGGCGTCTTGTATCATACGGCCTCCTTAATCGTGATTTTAGAAAATAAAATATCTTTAACAGTATCGGCAGGCAAAATGTGGTTAAGCTTGTCAATCAAGGCTTCTTTCATCACAAAAAGTTGTCCTGTTTGTTGCAATTCGTTGACGCGAACAAGGCGCAAATACGCGATGATTGCATCTTGCAAAGAAGCAAGCTTGCTATTCATTTCGTTTTTGCTTGCATCATTGGATAAAACAAGCGTCAGCTGGACATTGAGTGATTTGAGTGGCGCGACTGTTTCGCTTAAGAGAATCTCTTGCTCGGGCATAGCAGCATAATAGTTTTGCCCATCGGTTGACCAGACGAGCGCTTGCGCTTCAGAGGGAACGTGCAACACAAAGCTGGAGGACGGGGTTGTGTTGATGAAACTGACAAAACCAAAGGCACACCAAAATGCGACACCACATAAAATTGCCGCGCCAAGCCAGCAAAAGCTTGCCAGTATCATCTTGTTTCTATGCTCGAAAGCGTCCTTTTTAGCCATCTTTGCCATCAATTGTCTTTGTCGATACTCCTATAACCTTAAGCTATTAAAACACAACTTAGTTAACAACTGGTTATAAAATGCGAATTTTATTTGCTTTTTTTATTGTTTTTGCTATGATGATAAAAAGGAAAGGAAAAGCAAATGATTGCAAAGTTATCGGGTCTGATCGACAGCTTGTTTGATGGCTTTTTGATTTTGGACGTAAACGGAGTCGGATACCGTGTTTTTTGTTCAAACAGAACGCTGGGATTGATGCCTGCCAAAGGCGGCGCAGCAAGTCTTTACATTGAAACGCAAGTCAGAGAAGATCACATTCATTTATTTGGTTTTGCCAATATGGCGGAAAAGGAATGGTTTGGCGTTCTGACAGGCGTGCAAGGCGTGGGCGCTAAAGTCGCATTAGCGATTTTGTCGGCTCTGTCGACGGCTCAGTTGTCGCTTGCTTTGGCAACGGGCGATTCAAAGGCTTTTACAAAAGCATCAGGCGTTGGGCCAAAGCTTGCCAGCCGTATCGTCAGCGAGCTGAAAGGAAAGACTACCACTGTTGGTGTGTCGCTGGATATGCCTGCTTTGACGGGCACAGCTGGCATTGGTGCGGGTGCGATGGACACAAATGTGGCTGAGGCTATATCGGCTTTGGTGAACCTAGGCTATTCTCGTTCCGAAGCTGGACAAGTCGTGGCATCGGTGTATCAGCAAAATGAAAATGCGAGCTTGTCGGACTTGATTCGCTTGTCGTTAAAGGAGATTGGAAAGAATGGTTGAACAACGCATTATAACCCCTCAGAAACAAGCAGGTGAGGAAGAACTCAATATGTCTATTCGGCCTCAGAGCCTGTCTGATTTCGTGGGACAAAAGCAAGCTTGTGATAACTTGCGCGTGTTTATTGCAGCCGCTAAAGAGCGCGGCGATGCATTGGATCACGTGTTGCTTGCAGGGCCTCCAGGGCTGGGCAAAACAACGCTTGCGCAAATTATTGCGCATGAAATGGGCGTTGGCTTTCGTCCCTCCTCAGGGCCGATGATTTCAAAGGCGGGCGACTTGGCGGCAATTTTGACAAACCTCGAGCCGCACGATGTGCTGTTCATTGATGAAATCCACCGTTTGAACTCGACTATTGAAGAAGTGCTGTATTCGGCAATGGAGGACTTTCAGCTGGATATCGTGATTGGGGAAGGGCCTGCTGCCCGCTCGGTGCGTATTGACTTGCCACCTTTCACTTTAGTCGGAGCGACAACCAGAACGGGCTTGCTGACAACGCCTTTGCGCGATCGTTTCGGCATTCCAGTGCGATTGAATTTTTATAATATCGAAGATTTGCAACGTATTGTGACACGGGCGGCAACCCTTTTGGGAATTGCTATTTCGCCAGACGGAGCACACGAAATTGCAAAGCGTTCGCGGGGAACACCGCGTGTAGCGGGGCGTTTGTTGCGCCGTGTGCGGGACTTTGCGATTGTGGCGGGCAAAAAAGAAATTGATGCCGCGATTGCCGATTCGTCCTTGGGCCAGTTGGAAGTCGACAAAATGGGGTTGGACTTGCTCGATCGGCGCTATTTGCGCTGTATTGCAGAAAAATACGGCGGCGGGCCCGTGGGCGCGGAAACGTTGGCGGCGGCTTTGTCGGAAGAGCGCGACACGATCGAGGAAGTTATCGAACCATATTTGATGCAAGAAGGGCTTGTACAACGCACTCCGCGCGGTCGTATGCTGACTGCGTTTGGTTTTTCGCATTTAGGTTTGCATGCACCCACAACAACACCTACATTATTTGACGATGAAAATTAAAAAGGAAACAACAATATGCAACAGACAGTGACTTTATCTATTTGGGGAATGTTTATGCATTCCGATATGTTTATGAAAGTGTTAATGATTGCGATGATAGCGGCGTCCGTTTGGTCTTGGACAATTATTATCGATAAAATCAAGACTTTTAAGCGTATTCGCGCCGAGTCTGCGAGTTTTGAGCGCAAGTTTTGGTCGGGCTCGTCTTTAGAAGAGCTTTATAAAGAGCTCGAGGGCAAAAAGTCAATCGATCCTCTATCCGCGATTTTTATGTCAGCGATGAAGGAATGGAAGCGTTCGATGCGCCTGCGCAAGGACGGCAGCTTTAAAGGCGTGAACTTGCAAGAGCGGATTGAAAAAGTGATGCAAATCACGATTGAACGAGAAGCCGAAAAGCTGAATAACCGCTTGATATTTTTGGCCTCTACGGGCTCGGTATCGCCACTGGCGGGTTTGTTCGGCACTGTGTGGGGGATTATGGCAAGCTTTCAAGCTATTGGCGTGACGAAAAATACAAATATCGCGGCGGTTGCCCCTGGTGTGGCAGAGGCTTTGCTGACCACGGCGGTGGGCTTGATTGCGGCCATTCCCGCTGTGATAGCGTACAACAAGTTTGCTAATGACATCGAGCGTATGCTCAACAAAATGGAAACTTTCGCGGGCGAGTTGGACACAATTATCGCGCGCCAAATTGATTATGTAGAGGAGCAATAAAATGTTATCGCGTCATCGCCGCAAGCACCTAGTTCAAAGTGAAGTCAATATCACGCCGTTGATTGACGTGATGACAAGCTTGCTTGCGATATTTATGATTACAGCACCGCTTTTGACGACAGGCATTCCGTTGGATTTGCCCAAAGGGGACGGTCGCACAATGAGCGAAGATGAAAAGACTTTGGATTTAGGCGTCAATGCGAAAGGCGAGATTTTTATCGGTCGGCAAAAAATAACGCAAGAAGAAGTTTTGCCAAAAGTCAAAGCGATTGTCAGTGAAAATCCCAAAGTGCAAATGGTCATCAGCGCGGATAAAAAAGCCTCCTATGGTACAGTCATCGAACTGATGGCACTTCTTCGTGCGGCGGGCTATACGCAAGTTGGGCTTAAGACCGATGTGCAAGTAATGGAAGCCCCAAAGTCAAAAAGTGCGCAGACTTCATTTTCAAAAACCGCCAAGTCGGCGTCTCGAACAAAAGGGAAAAAATAGCCGTGCAAAAGGACTTTCTGTACTCTTTAATCGGCCACTTAGTGGTGTTTGCTTTGTTGTTCGTGACGGTGCCAGATTGGCGTAAAACGCCGCGCCAAATGGACGCTGCGCCGATTATTGTCGATTTGAAAAACGTACAGATTGCTGAGAAGACGCAAGTGCCAGCCAAAGCTTCTAACACTCAAAAGCAGGTACAGAAAAAGATTGCCAGCGTGAAAGTGCCAAAGCATTTACCGCCGCGGCGCAAGAGGGCTACAGCAAAAGCAGCCCCCGCGCCAACGCCCGCACAAAAAGCAACGCCTGCAACAGATGCGGTGAAAATGGCGTCAAATGATAAGGTAAAACAGCCGTTAAAGCCTAAGGCTAAGCCAAAAGCAAAGCCAACTTCCTTGCCTCAAACCAGCAAGACGGCCTCAAGAGCAAGGAACAAACAAGCGCAAGATGATTTGGATTCCTTGCTGGCCTCGGTTGACAAAATAGCGCAAACGTCGCCTTCGCCTCAAGCGCCCGCGGACGAGCTAGCTGATATGGTCTCTGACGTGTTGGGTGGAATGGCTCAAGGTTCTGGTACTTCGGTGGGGGACAAAATCACGCTTTCGCAAGTAGACTTTATCGCCGCGAAAGTGCGCGAGAATTGGAACATCGATGCAGGGCTTGACGGCATTGATAATATGGTGGTGGAAGTGCTCGTGCTGTTGACGCCCGAGGGGCGCGTGTACAAGGCTGACATCGTGGATGCGGATCGCTATGCTAAAGACAAGACTTTCCGTTCGCTTGCTGACAGCGCTAGACGCGCCGTTTATATCAGCGATAAGCAAAAAGATCAATCGCCGTTTGTGCTACTAGCCCAACGCTTTCCCGATCGTTATTCGTCGTGGAAAAAAATGTATTTGCGGTTTAACCCGCTGGACAAAGTTTAAAAAGGAGGTTTTATGAGAAAGCTCGTTTATTTGATAATGTGTTTAGTTTTAGGGGCGCTGAGCGCGCGTGCAGAGCTGAAGATCGACATTACAGGTGCAAATTTCGAGCCGATGCCGATTGCTATAGCCGAGTTTTCGGGTGCAGAAAAAGCGCGACAGATTCGCCAAATCATTGCAAACGATTTGGAAAGCTCTGGCTTATTTCGCGTGATTGATAAGGATGCCTATATCCAAAAAATGACCAGCGTGAATGAAACGCCGTCTTTTGCCGATTGGCAAACAATCAATGCACAAGCTTTGCTTTACGCCGATGTGACGGAAAGTGCTGACGGCAAAGTGAAAATCTCGTTTCGTCTGTGGGACGTTTTTTCTGGGCAATCGTTGGCCGCAAGAGCGCTGACATTATCTCAAAGCGAATGGCGGCGTCTTGGGCACATCACGGCCGATATGGTTTACTCTGAAATTACTTCAGAAAGCGGATACTTTGATACACGCATTGTCTATATTGCCGAAAACAGAACGGGCTTAGCCAAAGTCGTTAAACGGCTTGCCGTTATGGATCAAGACGGCGCGAACCAAAAGTTCTTGACCAATGGCAAGACTCTTGTGTTGACGCCACGTTTTGCGCCTAATATGCAAATGATTGCGTATATGTCGTACGCGGGCGGTAAACCGCGCGTCTTTTTAATGGACTTGCAAACGATGCAGCAATACGATTTGGGTGTGTTTAAAGGTATGAGTTTTGCGCCGCGTTTTTCACCCGACAGCAAAAAGCTTATTCTTTCATCAAGCACAAACGGCAACAGTGAAATCTATGAATACGACTTAAAGACGCTGAGCAAAAAGCGTTTGACAAACCACCCCGCAATCGATACATCACCCAGCTATTCCCCCGATGGCAAAAAGATTGTCTTTAACTCGGACAGAAGCGGCACGCAACAACTTTATGTGATGGACGCAAACGGCAAGGATGTCAAGCGAATCAGCTTTGGCTCAAAAGGCGCATATTCAACGCCTGTGTGGTCGCCCAGAGGGGACTATATTGCCTTTACGAAATCGAGTGGTGGGCGCTTTTATATTGGCGTGATGAAGCCAGACGGCAGTGGTGAGCGGCTGATTACCGAAGGCTATTTGGTTGAAGGTCCCGCTTGGGCCCCGAATGGTCGAGTACTGGCTTTTGTTAAGCAACAGCCCTATGGCGCAGACGGTACGCGCGGTCAAACAGGGATTTACACAATCGACATCACGGGGCACAATGAACGTCCTTTAGCAACGCCAAGTGAAGCCTCAGATCCTGCGTGGTCACCGTTATTGTTTGAAAAAAAGATGTAAAAAATGAAAATGTTAAATAAAAATTAACACTTTAACGCTTAAATTGAAAATAGATTTAATTATGAAAAGAGGACTCTCAATGAAAAAAACAACCTTGCTTCTTTTAAGTACGTGCTTGCTTTATGGTTGCTATTCTGCGCCAGAAATGAACGAAGTGCGTTATAGTCACCGAATGACGCAAAATCCTTTGGGCTGCGACTCGGTTGGTTCGTATCAAAACGAAGGCTTGCGCAACTGTATTGAATCCAGAATGGCTTATGAGGACGCAAACAAAAAGACCGTGACAATTATTCCAACGGATAACGGAACGTTGGTTGTGCCTAAGACTGGCGATGATGAGGATATGAAAGATCCGTCTCGTGTTTACGAGGTTGTCGAGCCAAAATCCAATACACAAATTGTGATTAAAGATGAATCGTTGACAGAGGGTAATGCTGTGGCTCAAGCGTCTGAAACACAAGTCGTTGTCGATGAAAGCGTTTCGGTTGATAATGCTTCTGCACAAGTGAGCGAGGATGTTCAAGGTCAAGAAGCTGCCACTGCCGATGAGCCACCTGTCACGCAAGAAGTTGTTGAAGTCGATAATGCCACGAGCACGGATATGGTAGAAGATCAAGGCGCTGAGTATGAAACGCTGAGCGCGATTGATGATACTGAAACCACAACGCAAGAAGATGAAGGCGATACACATGAAGAAACGACGACAACAACGACAACTACATCGCCAGCAGTTGAGGGCGTCACATTGGTTGTTGGACCGTTGAAAGAAGACTTAACGATTTCGGTAAAGACAAAACAAAATGCGGCAAAAACGACAACAAAAACGCGCACAGTGAAAAAAGTCAAAAAAATTGAAAAAGAAGTCTTGCCTTTGGAAGAAAAATAGGTTAATAATAAATTTGTGTTAATTTTTAATTGAAGGAGATACTATTATGAAAAAATTATTAGTTGTTGCTTTGTTGATTAGCGTTGTTGCTTTGGGTGCTTGCTCTTCTGCAAATACAGATAATTCTGCAAAGACTCGTTCTTCCGCAGTCGAAACATTGCCTGCTGAAGACAAATAATTAAGCAAAAAAAAGGAAGGGTCTGAAACGATGAAAAAAACGTTATTGTTCGCATTGATTGCGTGTGCTTTCTTGGGCGCTTGTTCTACATCGGATAAAGCTGGAGATGTGGCATCGTCTTCGGATTCTGACAAAATGATGACATGGGGTGACGCTGATATTACGAATTTGGAAGATACTCAATTATCCCACCGTTTCAAAAAAGCGGTCAGCCCAATTGTTTATTTTAATTTAAATGAATCGTCTTTGTCGCCTGCGGCGTTGGATATTTTGAACGAGCAAGTTGTTTGGCTTCAAAATAACCCTGCGGCGTTGGTGGTCATCGAAGGTCATTGCGATGAGCGCGGCACACGTGAGTACAACCTCGCGCTGGGTGAAAGACGGGCCTCGGCGGTGAAGGATTTCTTCAAAGCCAATGGCATTGTTGACGAGCGTATTCGCACAATCTCTTACGGCAAAGAACGTCCTGACGTTTTCGGCTCTACCGAAGCTGCTTGGTCAAAAAATCGCCGTGCTGTGACGATTGTAAATTAAAATTAAAAAAAAGCTTTTCAAAAAAGTACTTTGCTCGTATGATAGAGTAAAGTACTTTTTTTGTATCGTGTGGGTGATGTTTGGGCGTGGATAAAACGCGCTTGCAAAAGTTTTCAAAAAAACGCATATGAAAAAGTTTCGAGCGCTTTTAAAGCAACACTTAAAAGAAGATGACAGTTTGTAAAGGCAGGTAAAAATGAAAATTAAATCAATTTTGTCGATGGCGCCGATAGCGCTGTGTATGTGGATTGCGTTTGCGCCAACGGGCGCATGGGCTCAACTTCAATCCGATGCGCGGGCAATGTATGACCGAATGGATCGGCTGGAACGCGACATTACGTTGTTGCAACGAAAAGTCTATAAATCCGACAGCGCAGATTACACGGCGCAACCAGCAGATGCGCGCGCGGACGCAGATTACAGCGCCGAAACATCGCCAGCGCCTGCCGAGGGCAACCTGTCGCACCTTTATGTGAAAATCGCGGATTTGGAAAAATTAGTTGCGACTTTGACGGCCGAGCTGGAAGAGCTTAAATATACGCAGCAACAGTTGCAAGAGCGCCAAAACAAAATGAATGCCGATATCGATTTCAGATTTTCCGAACTGACTGCGCAACAAGAAAAGGCGCTTGCAAAGCCTAAAGACGAGCCCGTTCAAAAGCCTGCGGATAAAAGAAGTAATCTCAAAAAGCAAACAGCGTCTTCAAAAGCCGTTCAAGAAACGTCCAAAGACAATGCAAACGCTGCGTCTAAGAGCGCGACTACTGCGTCTCAAAGCGCGACTGAGGCATATGATGAGGCCTATAATTTGCTCAAAGAGGCTAAGTATCAAGAGGCCGAACAAGCGCTGCAAGCTTTCTTAAATCAATATCCAAACGATAAATTGGCGGGCAATGCACAATATTGGCTGGGCGAAACATACTATGTGCGTGCGAATTATGAGCAAGCTGCAATTGCTTTTGCAAAGGGCTATAAGAACTATAAGACCAGCTCGAAAGCACCCGATAATTTGTTAAAGCTGGGGCTTGCAATGGAGCAATTGGACAAGAAAAAAGAAGCCTGTACGGCATTTAAAAACTTGGGCGTGACATTCGAAAATGCCCCTCAAACGATTTTAAATCGTGCCGAAAAAGAAATGGCTAAGTTGGGTTGCAGCAAGTGATTAAAGACACCGATTTTGCCAAAGTAATGGAAGCGCTTTTGTTGGGCGCTCGCCCCAAAAAAATGGCTGTGGCTGTATCGGGCGGGGCGGACAGCTTGTGCTTAACGTTGCTTGCCGATATTTGGGCGCGTCAAAATGGCGTTGCTTTGACAGCCCTGACTGTCGATCACGGCTTGCGTGCTGAGTCCGCTGCTGAAGCTGCCACCGTTCATCAATGGTTGCAAGAAAAGGGCATTTGCCACGAAACGTTGACTTGGGAAGGGGACAAGCCCCAAACACGCATTGAAGAGCGCGCCCGACAAGCACGCTATCATTTGCTTTGCGCGTGGTGCAAGGCGCACGGTGTAAATCAGCTGCTTGTGGCGCATCATCAGGGCGATCAAAGTGAAACATTTTTACTGCGCTTGGCGCGCTCCAGCGGAGTCGAGGGACTTTCGGCCATTCGACCCGTTGCAATGCGCGAGGGCATTTGCGTGCTGCGACCATTTCTTGATTTTTCGCGTGCCGAGATTCAACAAACGCTCCAGGCTCGGTTTGGTCAATCGTGGATTGAGGATCCATCCAATCAATCGCCACAATACGAGCGTGTTAGATTGCGTCAATTTCAACCTCAGCTGGATAAAATCGGTTTGACAGAAGCGGTTATCGCTTTGTCGGCAAAGCGCCTGAATCGGGCTAGTGTTGCGTTGAATCAATGGACAGAAACGTTCATTAAGGAGAATGTCGAGCGTTCGCCGTCTGGTTATGCCTACACGCCGTGGCAGCCGTTTAATGCTCTGCCCGATGAGATAAAATTGCGTGCTTTAGCCTCTTTGTTAGAGTGGGTTGGTGGGGATAAAAAGCTGCCGCGTCTCAGCCAGCTTGAGGACTTGCTTGCAAGTTTTCCATGCAGATCCACGTTAAACGAAGCGCAAGTTGTGTGCGTGAAAGGGGGCTTTTACATTTGCCCCGAGTATGCCAAAATGCCGCCTGCGATGATGCTTGAGCCAAACAAGCCGTTTTGCTGGGGGCGATTTTATGGTGTTTGCAATCAAGCTTATCAAATCAAATCAGCAGGTGACAGCCTTAAAATAAAATCTTTACCTGCGTTGGTCAGGCGGACAATTCCAGCCTTTTTTGATAAAAAAGGACTTGCTTTTGCGCCAACTATTGATTATAAACGAGATAAGACAGATATTATTGGAACGATTCAATTAAAGGATAAATAGATGAAACAAAACTTAATGCCTCAACAAAACAAACCGAAGAAAACCTCATCGTGGTGGTGGGTTGCAATTTTTGCTCTTGGGTTTGCTTTGTCTATGTATATGCCGTCCGATAATCGCGCGCAAAAGCAAATGGCTTTTTCCGACTTGAACAAAAGCATCGAAGCGGGCGAAGTGATGGAAGTCACTATGAAGGGCGATGCGATTACAGGCAAAATGAAAGACGGTCAAGAGTTCAAAAGCTTTGCCCCAAATGATTCGGGAATCGTTTCGACTTTAAAGGAAAACAACGTCAAAATTACCGCCGAAGAGCCAGACGCTGCTGGCTCGTCTTTTGGCGAGATTATCCTGTCGTGGTTGCCGATGATTGTTTTGCTGGGGCTGTGGGTGTTCTTTATGAAACAAATGGCATCGTCTAACGGTAAGGCAATGAGCTTTGGCAAGTCGCGTGCTAAACTTTTGGGCGGCAAAAACAAGGTGACATTCAAAGATGTTGCGGGCATTGAAGAGGCTAAGCAAGAGTTGGAAGAGGTAGTTGACTTCTTAAAAGAGCCGAACAAGTTTCAACGCTTAGGCGGTAAGATTCCAAAAGGCGTTTTGTTGGTTGGCCCTCCAGGGACGGGCAAAACATTGCTGGCCAAAGCGATTGCAGGTGAAGCAAATGTACCATTTTTTACAATATCTGGCTCTGATTTTGTAGAAATGTTTGTGGGCGTGGGTGCGTCCCGTGTGCGCGATATGTTCGATCAAGCCAAGAAAAATGCGCCGTGTATTTTGTTTGTCGATGAAATTGATGCAGTGGGTCGTCAACGTGGCGCAGGTTTAGGAGGCGGCAATGACGAACGCGAGCAAACTTTAAACCAATTGTTGGTCGAAATGGACGGTTTCGAGACAAACTCGGGCGTCATTTTGATTGCTGCGACAAACCGACCAGATGTGTTGGATCCAGCGCTCTTGCGCCCTGGTCGATTTGACAGGCAAGTCGTTGTGGGTAATCCCGATGTCAATGGCCGAGAAGAGATTTTGGCCGTTCATGTGCGCAAAGTGCCTCTTGCACCCGATGTGGACATTCGAGTGATTGCGCGCGGTACGCCTGGATTTTCTGGAGCAGATTTGGCAAACTTGGTTAATGAAGCGGCTTTGCTTGCGGCGCGGCGCAATAAGTTTAAAGTGACTATGCAGGATATGGAAGATGCTAAAGACAAAGTAATGATGGGCACCGAGCGCAAGTCAATGGTGATGGACGAAAAGGATAAAGAAATGACTGCGTATCATGAAGCAGGTCACGCGATTTGCTCCCTTCATTTGCCAGAATCCGATCCGTTGCATAAAGTGACGATTATTCCGCGCGGACGTGCTTTAGGCATTACAATGCAGTTGCCCGAAAAAGATAAGTACTCGCAAAGTTATACCTACCTGAACTCCAGACTTTCGATTTTGTTTGGCGGGCGCTTGGCCGAAGAGCTTGTGTACGGCAAGCAAAAAGTATCGACTGGCGCTTCTAACGATATAGCAGTAGCAACATCTATTGCACGCCGAATGGTCACAGAATGGGGAATGAGTGATGTTTTGGGTCCCGTAGCTTATGAAGAACCTGAAAGCGAAGTTTTCCTTGGCCGTTCGGTTGCCAGACGAAAAAATATTTCCGATAAGACAGCAGAGCAGGTCGATAAGCAAATTCGCAAAATCATCGATGAAGCATATGAAAAAACGCGCCAGATTTTGACGAAAAATCGTTCTGAGCTGGACGCGTTGGCAAATGCTTTGCAAGAATATGAAACGTTGACGGGCGAAGAAATTGCCGATGTTTTGCACGGCAAAAAGCCCGAACTTAAGACACCAAAATCCGATGCTCTTGTGCGCTCGACAGTGCCGACTATTGAAGATGAAGTGCTAGATGTGCATGAAGATAAAGTAGTGTCTTTAGACAGCGTGAAAAAGGAAATTGCCGCGGAAATTAAAAAAAGTAAGCGCAAGTTCTTTTCTCGCAAGAAAAACTCGAAATAACCCGCGCGAGAGGAATGCGGCGCTTTGTGAGTAAAATTTTTCGCAAAGGTTGCCTACTTTGGTGGCGCTGAAGTTTTTTAAAAGGAGGCCAGATGCCAAAGATTTATATCATTGGTGCCAGCGGTGCAGGCAAGTCTTATTTTGCAAAAAGACTTTCACAAAAGCTCGGCATAGCGCATCTTAATTTGGACGATGTGGCGTGGATACCAAGCCCGCATCAGAAAAACACGATGATTAAGCGTGACCGTGTTGAAAAAGCCGCCTATATCCGCGCCTTTTTGTCGAAGCATTCGGATTGGATTATTGAAGGCGTGCAAAGCAAAGATTGGCTCGCGCCTGCGGTAGATGAGGCAGAGCAAGTGCTTGTTTTGCAAGTGCCTGTTTTAATCAGAGATTGGCGGATTTTAAAGCGTTCTGTGCGTCGCAAGCTGAGGATCGAAAAAAGCAATCATAAAGAAAACTTTTTGGGCGTCTGTCGATTGATAAAGTTTAATCACCAATACGATAAGGACATTTTGCCTCAAATTTTGCAAAATCTTGAACAGCAAGGCAAGCGCATTCATCGCGTTTGTGGCAAATGGCGCTTTTTATCTTTTGGTAAGTTTGGCTTATAGGCAAGGAAAAAAGTGCGCTACTATTTCAACTGCGATCAAATAAAAAGAAGTATGTCGTTGCCATTGTCGCGCTAACGCTTTAAACTTTCAAAGTTTTTATTTGGATTCCATTAAAGCGTGGGGTGAGGGCGCGACAAAAGACGCCCCGCGCTTTGAATGAATTTTTTGTATCATTTATTTGTTTTTGCAAATTGATTTTCAAAAAGCCAGCAGCGCGAGTGCGCGTATTATGGCGCGCTGACTCTTATGGGAAAAAAGCAACAGCAAATCTTAAAAATATTCAAATAATTCACTTTCAAAAAAATGATTTTTGGTTCATGGTTCGGGGGCGCAAAATCATTTTTTTGTAAATGGATTTGCGGAAATATTTTATGGATATTTTTACTATCTTTCTTTAAAAAGGCTGGCGCGTGGGCGCGTTGAAAACCGCGCCAGCCTTTAGAAAAACAATTTATCAAAAAGACAGCGATCCAAACTCAATTAAAAACTTTTAATTATTACAAAGCCTTCAATTTCATCTCAGAGCCGCCGCGAGAATGTCGCGCGGCGCGGCGGCTCATTTGGGAAAACTGGGGGATTATGGGAATGGCTGGGGCGTATGCGCGTGGAAAATACGCGTTCAGTTCTTATTTTTGGCGAATAGGGAATAAATAAACATCGCCATAATGTTCCTCAAAAGCCTTTCACACCTAAATATATATGCAAGTTTAAGAATATAATTATTTTGGGTTGTATTTTTATTTATTTGGTGATAACATAAAATGTATCGATTCGGAAAGATTTTACGAAAGGTACTTTATTATGAAAAAATCCAAAAACTCGCCAATTACGGAACTAAGTTTTGCCAATTTGCAAACTAAGCCTACACAGATTATGTATTGCCTGTCATTTATTGCCGCGCAAGAAAGTGTACCACTTGATGATTTAATTAAGCGTGTTAAAGATCGCAAAGGAAGCCGCTCGTTTGTTTATACAGCCGCGGCTTTTATCATTTTCTACCGCAACTTAAAATAGTTTTACGGTAGTGCTATAGGGCTGAGTTTCCTTGTTTCCCATTGCTCAGCCCTTACTTCCTTTCGAATGAGGCAAACCAATCTCAGAGGCTGCGCGACGCGCCTGCAAAATTAAACAGATGGAGAAGGGGCAATAAATCTAAAAAAGCTGGTAAAATTGCGTTTAAAATCTTTAGCCTTTCAAAAAAAAGATTTTTGCGCCCCGGAACCCTAAATCAAAAATCATTTTTTTGAAATAAATTATTTGGATATTTTAAAGTTTTGCTGTTGTTTTTTCATTCAAGAGCCAGCGCGGGATCTCCACTGGATTGCGCTGGCTCTTTGAGGAACTAACAAAGCAACTCTTATTCACAAAAAACAAAGCACTGGCGTGGGAAGCCACTCCCCCGCCTTAGCTTTATTTCAAAATGAGAAACAAAAGGCTGTGCGCGTTTATTAAACCGTGTGTCTGAACTTGCGCTTTTGTCGCACCCGCATAGCGCCGAACCTGCGCCGCGTTATTAAATCGTGCGTCTGAACTTTGAGCCAACCGCTTCGGAGACGTCTTTAAAACCTTTTGTTTTTAACAAATAGGCTAGACGTTTGTTGATTTTGTTGCCGATTCCAGGGCCTTCGAACAGGATTGCCGAATGGATTTGCACTAAACTGGCCCCCGCACAAATCTTGGCAAAAGCGTCATCGCCCGAGAAAATCCCACCGCTTGCAATAATCGGTAGTTGGCCTTTGGTGATGGTGTAAAATTGTTCCACTGTTTGAGTCGATGCGTCTTGCAAAGGCTTGCCTGCTATAAAGCCGAGTGCATGTGAACCCAGTAGCTTTTTGACCGCATTTTTTGCATTGACATAGCCGCCTACTTCAACGCCGTCAGCGCCTGCTCGCATCAGCGTTTCAGCAAGCAGAGAAACTTGCTCGGCCGTGATGTCAATAGGCACTTTGACAAGCAATCTAGGGTTGGCGATAGGGGCAATTTTTTGAATGACTTGCTTCAGGTGAACAATGATGTTTTCCAGCAAACTAACGTTGACAATCAAGTTTGAAATTGTCAAATAAGGGTGCGACAGGTTGAGCGTAATATAGTCACAATAAGGTGCTGTCAGCTGTACCATTTCGACCAACTCTTTTTCGATTTGCTCAAAGATTAAATTTGTCTGACGATTTTCGTCCGTCACCTCGAGATTAGAAGCCAAAGAAATCCCCGCAATGTGTGGTAAATGTCGTCGATTGATAAGTGCGCGTTGCGCAAAAGTAATGCCTTTGTTGCGAAAATAAGGCGCGTTTACTAAGATTGCTTTTTGGCCTTTGGAATAACGTAAACGTTCTGGAAAACCATTCGGCTGGCGCGTAAAAGTGCCAAACTCTTCAAAACCAAAACCGAACTCCATCAGCTCGTCCGCATAGCGAAACGATGTGTCAAAGCCCGCCGCGATGCCTAAAGGATTAGGGAAAGTCTTGCCAAACAAAGTTGTTTGCAAAACACGGTCTGAAAAAGAGTCTTCGTAAATGCTTCTGTCCTCCAAACCGATGTATAAAAATCGGCGCGCGGCGGCCATACTGAAAAACTGCATTAAGCTGAAAAATACAGAAAAGTTGAGTTTTCCAAACTTATCCCAAAGACTCTTTTTCCCTGACATATTCTAAGCTTCTTTCTTTTCTTTGTACTTAATAGCCATTTCTTCGACTTTTTCGGGCGAAATCTTTGTAAAGAGCAACTCAGGTGCATTGAATGCGTGACCTGCTTTGAGTGTTGTCAGCTCTTCAGCAGCTGGCTTTTTAATCCATTCCCACTTGTCGGTTGGCAGCTTCAACAACGCCATCATCTTTTCGGCTGTTGTCGGCATCACAGGATATGACAAAATCGCAAAGACACGAATTAAGTTAATCGCTGTGCGCAGGACAGTTGCGGCTCTTGCTTTATCTGTCTTGACAACTTTCCAAGGCTCGTTGCGGGCGATGTAGTTATTGCCCTCGACCCACAATTCGCGCAAAGCCGTGAATGCTTTTCTGTATTCCAGCTCTTTTAAGTAAGTCGTGTAGTCATTGATCAGCTCGTCCACACGGTTATATAAAGTCTCTTCATCCGCGCCAGCTTCACCGCCTTCGGGCACTTGTTGACCAAAGTTCGATGTTGTCATTTTCAAAACGCGGTTGATAAAGTTGCCCAAAACGTCATTCAAGTCTTTGTTGATCGTGTTTGCAAAGCCTTCGAACGTAAAGGACGAGTCGGATGATTCAGGGGCGTTTGCCATTAACCAATAACGCCAGTAGTCGGCAGGGAATTCTTCCACCGCTTGGTCGCAGAAAATACCCACTTTTTCGGACTTAGAAAACTTGCCGCCATTGAATGTTAAATAGCTCATACCTTTTAAGTAATCAACTAACTTCCAATTTTCTCTTGTTCCCATCAATGTCGCAGGGAATGTAATGGAGTGATATGGCACATTATCTTTACCCATAAATTCGACATAATGTACTTCATCGGGCTTGAGCCACCAATCTTCCCAATTGCGTTCGGCGGGCTTTTCATCGCTCCATTGTTTTGTGATGCCGATGTAGCCAATAGGCGCGTCAAACCACACATAAAAAACCTTGTCCTCGTAGCCTGGTTTATTGACTTTAAAGCCCCACTTTAAATCGCGCGTAATACATCTGGGTTGTAATCCTTCCTTAAGCCACTTTTGTGCAATCGAGTACGCCACTTCTGGCCATGAAAACTCTTTTGTCTCAAGCCATTTTTTCAGCTCTGGTTGCAACGCTTCCAGCTTGATGAACAAGTGCTTTGTTTCGCGCACTTCAAGGTTGGTCGAACCCGAAATTGTGCTCTTTGGGTTAATCAGTTCTGTCGGCTCCAACACCTTTGTACAGTTTTCACATTGATCGCCCCGCGCTTTTTCATAACCGCAATAAGGGCATGTACCTGTAATATAACGATCCGCCAAAAATTGATTATCATCGACCGAGAAAATCTGTTTAATTGTTTTTTCTTCGATAAAGCCGTTTTTATCCAAAGCCGATGCAATGCGGTAAGTCATTTCTTTGTTTTGCTCTGTGCTTGTTCTGCCAAAGTAATCAAATGACAAATTAAATGCTTTATAGACTTCTGCGTGTTTTTTGTGGAACTCGTCGCAATACTTTTCAACGTCCACGCCAGCTTTCAAAGCCGCCACTTCCGAAGCTGTGCCGTGTTCGTCTGTACCGCAAATATACAAAACATCTTCACCTTGCATTCGCATAAACCGCGCATACACATCAGATGGTAATAAGCAACCGACCATATGCCCCAAGTGAGGCAAGCCGTTAATATAAGGTAATGCACTGGTTATAAGATATTTTGTTGTCATATTTTGTTATCCTTTCAAATTAAATCAACGCAGCTATCATAAAACATAAAAAAAATAAATGCAAGAGGCTTGATTTTTTTTTTGAAATATTGTATAAAGGGAATCTGTTTAAACAAGAATTTTAACAAAAAGGTTTTTAAAATGGCACGTGTGACTGTAGAAGATTGTGTTGAAAAAGTTCCAAATCGCTTTGAGTTGGTATTGCTGGCTGGCCAAAGAGCCAAGAACATTGCGGCAGGCGAGCCGATTACGGTGGACAGAGATAATGATAAAAACTCGGTCGTTGCTTTGCGCGAAATTGCAGACGGGACTATTTCTTTGGAAGATTTGGACAATATGTTGGTTGCTGGTTTCCAAAAGACTGTTCCTGTGGAAGCAAATGAGGCGGAAGATGACGACTTAAAGGCTGTGGATGCAGAACTTGCTGCCGATACAGATGAATATGCGGCCGAAGCCCAAGAAGCAACATCTCAAATCCTGTCCGATGAAAACATCTTAGGTGAAACAGAATCTTTCCAAATGACAGATAATTTGGACGCATAAAACAATATAACGGCTGAGGGAAGGGGAGATGCTCAGACAGTTTGAACTGGTCGAACGCGTAAAGTCGTATGATCCGAATGCAGATGAGGACGGCCTTAATCGCGCTTATGTATTTGCGGTGAAAATGCACGGTTCTCAAAAAAGAGAATCAGGCGACCCGTACTTTTCTCACCCCGTTGAAGTGGCAGGTATTCTGACCGAATACAAACTTGATTATGCAACAATTATAACGGCGTTGTTGCACGATACAGTGGAAGATACGGCGGCTTCCTATGCTGACATAGAAAAATTGTTCGGCTCGGAGGTCGCTTTTCTTGTCGAAGGTGTCACAAAGCTGTCAAAGATTCAAACGCAAGCAGAATCCGAACATACGAAACAAGCAGAAAACTTTCGCAAGCTCGTGCTGGCGATGAGCGAGGACATTCGCGTTTTACTGATTAAGCTGGCTGACCGCTTGCACAATATGCGAACATTGCATTTTTGTAAGAAAGAGGAAAAACGTAAACGTATCGCGCGTGAAACGTTGGATATTTATGCACCACTTGCAGAGCGGCTTGGTATGAACAAGATGAAGGATGAATTGGAAGATTTAGCCTTTTCTCAACTTCACCCTGAAGCGTGGCAATCCATTCAATCGCGTTTAAGTTTCTTGCGTCAGCGCGGCGGTGATTTAACCGAGCGCATTGTTGAACAATTAAAAAAAGATGTGGCAGAGCTTGGACCTGATGTCGAAGTGTATGGTCGTGAAAAGCGCCCATATTCAATTTGGCGCAAAATGCAAAAACAAAACATCGCATTTGAACAGATTTGCGATATTATGGCATTTCGAATTGTCGTGCCGACTGTGGCTGACTGCTATCACGCGCTGGGAATTGTACACACAAAGTATCCGATGATTCCGGGTCGCTACAAAGATTATATTTCAACTCCGAAAAGCAATGGCTATCAATCCTTGCACACGGGCGTTATTGGACCGTTTAAACAACGTATTGAAGTACAAATCCGAACATACGAAATGCACGAGGTTGCTGAACTGGGTGTGGCAGCGCACTGGGAGTACAAGCAAGGTGCAAACGTAGACGGCAAAAAGTTTCGTTGGATGCGCGAGCTGTTGGATTTATTGCGTGATTCTTCCAACTCGGACGAGTTTTTGGAAAACACCAAAATGTCGATGTACGAGGATCAGCTGTTTTGTTTCACACCAAAGGGCGACTTATTTAATTTGCCTAAAAATGCAACCGCTATTGACTTCGCTTACGCCGTTCACTCAAACATCGGCGATCACTGCGTGGGTGTTAAAATCAATGGCGAGATTAAACCTGTACGCACCGTTTTGCAAAATGGTGATCAGGTTGAAGTGCTGACTTCTAAGACGCAAACACCATCGCCCGAATGGGAACGGTTTGTTGTGACGGCTAAGGCTAAAGCCGCTATTCGGCGTTTCTTACGGAATCAAAAACGCATTCAGTTTATCGAGCTTGGCAGGTCTTTGATACAGGGTCAATACAAAGAAAACAAAGTCCCCTTTAATGAAAAAGAAGTCGAAAGTGTTGTCAAGGACTTTAAGCAAGCCAGCCTTGATGACTTGTATGTGATGATTGGTGAGGGGATAGTGCTTTCGCACGATGTGTTTTACAAAATCTATCCCGAGCACAGGTCGACTTTACAAAAGGTTGTGGATATTTTTAAGCGCCGCCCCGTTTCGCATCTGCCGAAGGAAGACAAAAAGAGCCTTATTCGCGGTCTGGAAGCAGGCGTAGCTTTGCATTATTCGCGGTGCTGTCACCCTGTGCCAGGCGACAAAATTGTCGGCATTGTGACGACTGGTAAAGGTATTGCAATTCACCGTTCGGATTGTGTGATGTTGAAAAAGTATAAGAACGAGCCTGAGCGTTGGCTGGATATAGATTGGAATGATTCAGTTGTTTCAGATAGTATGTTTCCTGTACGCCTGTTGGTCACAGTTGCTGACAAACCAAATGCGCTTGCAACCTTGTCAACGACTATTTCGAAGCTGGGCAGCAACATTTCTCATTTATACACAACAGGTAAGTCTGCGGGCTTTATGGAGCTGGCGGTTGATGTAGACGTAAAAAATGTCGAGCATTTGGACAATATCATCAATGCGCTGAAGGACTTGCCCGTTATCGTTTCGGTGAAAAAAGAAAAGTGATTCTTGTGGAAACAATGACAGTTTCTATGGCATAAAATGGATTTTTTGAACCTTGTCCATTTGTTTTCGTTTCGATAAGCTCAATGAAAGGGCTGGAGCGGATTTCCCCCGCGCCCACGCGCCAGCCCTTATTTTTTTGCAGATAAAAGTTGTGTTTATACATCTTAAAGAGCCAGCACGAGCGCGTGAATTATGGCGCATCCAAAGTTTTGGGGAAAAGGGTTTGCTTAATTTTCAAAGAGTAGTGCTATCTCATCTCAGAGCCGCCGCGCTGTGCGACATTCCCGCTGCGGCTCTAAAAGTTTGGAAAGCAAACTTTTGTATTAACTCTTTTAATTCAAAAGCGCGGGGCGTGGGCGCGAAAATGGGCGCCCCGCGCTTTTTTCTGAAACTCTTTCTTCACTGC
>ERZ1023658.68-NODE-68-length-46149-cov-16.066386_pt1 | contig 46149 bp, 43 predicted proteins | sample MGYA00380339_ERZ1023658 | MGnify/ENA primary metagenome ERZ1023658 (study PRJEB33179, sample SAMN07448981) | human gut metagenome | biome: Human-gut; feature: Human associated habitat; material: Faeces | host: Homo sapiens | place: India: Bhopal | collected... | reverse complement strand
TTTTTATAAATTTATAAATAAACGTAGAAAACATATAAATACCTATTATAGTAGGTATAAACCACAAGTGAAAATGCCCAGTTATAAAAGAATATAAAAAATTACTACTGTCAATTCTCTTGGTAAAAACACTAAATACTGCATATATAAAAGACCAAATAACAAAAACTAAAGCTAGTCTAAAAATATTCTTAGTATATAATTTTTTCAAACTATTTTGTGTTTTTTCATTTAAAAAAAACACTCCAGAAATCATTAAAAATAATGGAACTGTACTTCTAAACATGCTATCATACATATCATAACTAAGCCATTCAATACTTTTTGCTGGTGTATCAAGAAAGTTATGTGCCGAAACATGAACAATTATAACCATAAAAGAAGCCAGTATTCTAAGTAAATCCATGTTATAATCTCTTTGACTACTATTTTTATCTATCATAATGAACCACCCTCTATAATAAAAGTATATCATGTTTTTTTATAAATGAAAGGTTTATTTTACATACTAGTAAAAATTATAAAAGATGGTATAATATATCTATCGAAGGGAGGCTGAATCTATTTATGAAAAAATGTGCTATTATTATGAATCCTGAATCAGGTAAAATAAAAAGCATAGGTAGTAAAAAGAACTTTTATGATATTTTACGAAAATATGGTTATGATGCCGAAATAAAATACACAAAACAACCTAAAGATGCTACAGAAATAGTAAAAAATCTTCCAAATGACATAGATCTAGTAATAAGCGCCGGTGGCGATGGTACTTTAAATGAAGTTGTTACTGGAAATATGGCTAGAACTAAAAAACTAACTTTAGCAAATCTTCCTATGGGAACAACAAACGATGTAGGTCACATGTATGGACTAAATAGTGATTATATAAAAAATTTAGAATTAATTTTATCAGGAACTATAAAAACAATTGATATCTGCTACATGAATGATGAACCATTTATTTACGTTTGCTGTCTAGGAGACTACATTGATATGTCTTATAATACTCCAAGAGAACTAAAAAAGAAATATGGAAAAATAGCTTATATCATCTATGGTTTAAAACAACTTAGAAATAGTATCCATACTTATAACATTAAATATAGAATAGAGGGTAAAGAGTACACCGGAAATTATGCTTACTTTTTTATAACAAACTCATCACGTGTTGCTGGTATGAATGATATTTATTGTGAAGATATAAAACTAAATGATGGCATGTTTGAAGTAGCCTTAGTACCACTAAAAAATAAAAAAGATATGTTAAAAGCCTTCTTTGAATTAAGTCGTTATGGTCTAAAAAATATTTCTAATGTTACATATTATCAAACTGATAATTTTGAGTTAGAATTTCTTGATCCACCTAAAGTGTCATGGTGTATAGATGGAGAAGAGTATAAAACTTCAAAGCATGTTTTAAACTTTAATGTAACAGGAAAAATGAAAATGTTATTACCCAAAGAAAATATAAATAGATTATTTAAGGAAGAGTAGGAAGTAATATGAAGTTAAAAAAGAAAATTAATAAACCAAAACAAACTCTTATAACTTATCTATTATTAAGATTTTTAGTAATTGTTTGTATGGTTGCTCAAGGTATGAAAGGTAACTGGGAAAACGTTTTACTATGTGTTCTAACTTTAGTATTATTTACATTACCTGGTCTAATATCTGAAAAATTTAATATTGAATTACCATCAACACTAGAAATAATTGTTTATATGTTTATTTTTGCTGCTGAAATATTAGGTGAAATATCTAATTTCTATGGTCTTATCAAACAATGGGATAGTATGCTACATACTATAAATGGTTTTATCTGTGCCGCCATAGGTTTTTCTCTAATTGATATTTTAAATCGAAATAAATATGTTCACATGGATATGTCAGCATCATTTGTAGCCCTAGTATCAATTTGTTTTTCTATGACAATTGGTATACTTTGGGAATTTGCTGAGTTTTCAATCGATAGAGTCCTAAACAAAGATATGCAAAAAGACCGCATCGTAACAACCGTCTCATCAGTAGCATTAAACCCATCAGGTGCCAACATTCCAATTGTTGTTGATAATATAAATAAAACAATTATTTATAGTGATAATAATACCAGAGAAACAGTAATAGAAAACGGTTATTTAGATATAGGCCTAATAGATACTATGAAAGACTTATTTGTAAACTTTGTAGGAGCAATAGTATTTTCAATACTAGGATATCTTTATATCAAAAATAGAGATCAATACAAGTTAGCTGAAAAGTTTATTCTAAGTCCTAAAAAGAAAGAACAGAATAGTTAATACATATCGAGGTGTAATTAAATGAATAAAAAAAAGAACAAAAAGAAAAAGAGTGAAAAAAGAATATTCATAAAACTGTTTTTATGCCTAATCTACCTAATTGCCATGACAGTCTTATCAGTATGTGCTTATAAAATATTTCAAGAAAAAGAAGAGATAAAACCATGGGAAAAAATAACTAATGCCGATGAGTATTCGTACATTGAAGTATCAAGAATGTCTGAAAAGTTTGCTTACTATTCCACAAGTAAAAAGTCAATTCACTTCGTAATTGAAAAAGAAGATACTGGAGCTTGGCATACATACTTAATATCTATAAATAATAGTGACTATTCCAAGTTTAAAGACATAATTGACTATACTTATGAAAGAACAACAAAAGAACCAGCTCCTATTAAAGTGTATGGGTACCCAGTCGTAATAAACGCAGAGTTAAAAACCCTAGCAATCAAAAATCTTCCTAACTTTATGCCGGCTGAAAATGAAATAGTTATAAATGAAGAAAACTTTGATACCTACTTAACAAATAGTTATCTAGATACAACAATTGCTAGAACCGATACCTTTTCTGTTCCATTATTTATAATATTATTAATGATTTTTGTCTTACTAGGACTATTTATATTTACTATTTTTGATAAAGATAAAATAGTAGATGACGTTGACGATATAATTGATGATGTCTTAAAAAAATATACAAAACCAAAAACAGAAAAAAAGGAGTCTTAATATGAAATATAGTTATAAAACAAAAGGTACATGTTCTACTAATATAAATTTTGATATTGAAAACGATCACATTTATAATGTGAGTTTTACTGGTGGTTGTAATGGTAATTTAAAAGCTGTTAGTAAACTAGTAGAAGGTGAAAAAGTAGAGGATGTTATAAAGAAACTATCTGGAATAAAATGTGGCTTTAGAAATACATCATGTGCTGATCAATTTTCTAAAGCTCTAGAAAGTGTTAAGGAAAAAAGTGAATAAAATAAAAAATAAAGATTTTGATTATAACTATCTTATAATAACCATTCTCTCAATACTTTTAATTCTCCTAGTAATACCAGATAATTCTATCTTTGGAAGTAGAATTGATTGGTCTACTCAACACATAATATTTCCAGACTACTTTAGAAAACTCTTTTATAAAACTCTAAATTTATTCCCTAGCTTTGCACTATCTATAGGTGCTGGTCAAAATATTTATAACTTTTCTTATTATGGTCTTTTAAATCCCTTACTTTTAATATCTTACTTATTACCATTCATCAGTATGAAAGACTATATAATAACTCTAAATAGTATTATCTTTATAAGTACTGGTTTAATATCATATTACTTCTTTAAAACTAAAACTACTAAAAAAGTATCTTTTCTAACAACTATGTTTATTATTTTTTCAGCATCGATATTATTTCACTTACATAAACACTTTATGTTCGTAAACTATTTACCATTTTTATTTCTAGCTCTAATAGGAACAGATAAATATTTAGAAAAAGGGAAAATGTCACTAGTATCTTTTTCTATTTTTATGATAATTATGATTAGTTACTATTACTCAATACCAAGTATTTTAGTAATCTGTATCTACGCAGTTTATCGTTACTTAGAACTAAATCCAAATCTCAATCTAAAAGACTTTCTAAAGAAAGGTTCCTTATTTTTAATACCAATAATAATTGCTATCTTGTCAGCTTCTGTTTTACTATTACCAACTTTTTATACTCTAAAAACTGGGCGTACTACAAAAATTCCAACAACAACTAACATCTATCTTTTATCAAGACTAATTCCAAAGTTTAATATTGATGCTTATTTATATAGTAACTATACCATGGGATTAACTGTTATAAGTGTCATCTCTGTTATATTAGGATTATTATCTAAAAAGAAACATAATCTATTTCTAAGCATCACTCTAATAGTACTATTAAATATACCTATAGTTGTTTATCTTTTAAATGGTAACTTATATTTTAGAAATAAAGTATTTATTCCATTCATACCTATAGTATGTATTTTACTATATCAATTTATTGAAACTTTATTATCAAAGAAAATACCACAAAAAAGCATTCTGATTATATCTTTAATACTAGCTATACTATCTCTAATTACAAAGTATGATAATCCAGTAATTTACCTAGACTTACTTTTATTAAATGTTGCAATATATTTATATAACACTTCAAAAATAAAAGAGAAATTTGCGGTGTTTTTATTAATACTAGTACCAATAATTATCTTTAATGTCTCAAACTATAATGATACTTATGTTTCTGTTCAAAATAAAAATACAGAGTTAACAACCAATATAAAAAAAATTCTATCACAAGAAAAAGGTATTGTTCGTTTCAATAATTTAAACAATACACTTCAAAATATTAATGAAATATATGAAATAGGCTAAAATCAAAACTCAGTATATTCATCAGTATCAAATCCTCTTTATACAGAGTTTTATAAAAATATTTTTAAAAATGCTCTGTCTTATAGAAATAATTTAATGTTAGCCCAAAATAACGATATTTTATTCCAAACATTTATGGGCATTAAATATATCTATTCTGAAGATAATACTCCAGTAGGTTATGAAAAAATAGCTAAGAACTTCTATAAAAATGATAATGTCTTGCCACTGTTTTACGGTACTAATAAAATAACTAATGAAGAAGATTTTGATAAGTTGTCGTATCCAGAAAACATCGAAAAACTTTTATCTGGAGTAGTAACAAAAGATAAAACAAATTACACTAAGTCTAAGATAACTAAAAAGATTGATTTAGAAGCAACAATATCTAAACAAGAAAATCTAACTATAAAACAAAAGAAAAACTATCTTTTAATTAAAAGTAAGGACAATGGTAAACTAATAATCAATTTATCTTCTCCTTTAAAAGATGATATCTTAATTTTAAATATTGAACTTCTAAATGAACAGAGTTGTAGTGAAGGAGATTTACGTATAACTATCAATAATATTAGTAACGTAAGAACTTGTAAAACATGGACCTATAAAAACAACAACAATATCTTTCATTATGTTATATCAAGTAATAATGATCTAAATAGTCTAGTTCTAAAATTTAATAAAGGAACTTATAAAATAGGAAACATTGAAACATACAAACTAAACTACAAAGATATCTCTAAAGTAATAGATAAACAAAGTACTTTTATAGCTAACAAAGATAAAAGTCTAGGAGATAACATAGAAGGAACTATAGATATGAAAGAATCTGGTTACTTCGTTACAAGTATACCATATGATGAAGGCTTCAAAGTATATGTTGATAACAAAGCAGTAGAAAAGCAAATAGTAAATAAATCTTTCTTAGGATTTAAATTATCTAAAGGTAATCATAATATAAAAATAGTATATAAGTCTCCATTACAAAAAGAAGGACTAATACTAAGTTTTCTAGGTTTAGTTAGTTTTGTATCTTTATCAATCATAGAAAGGAGAAAGTAATATGTCAAATATTTTATTAATTATAAGTATCATTCTAACACTAATATGCTATATCATAATATTTATATTCTCTCTAACTAGCAAAAATGGTAGTGAAACAGCTTACGAAGCCGTAATAAGATTAACTAAAGAGGATAATGGACTTCGTCTAGTAGAAAGTAAAGACAATATTTTAAATAAGTACCAACTAAAAAGAAAAATAATAAAATTAAAAGAAAAAACTTATTCTTCTAAATCATATTTTTCTCTAAGTATCGCTTATTTATTATCAGGTTATTCTAAATTAAAAGAATCATCTCTTGAATATCTAAGTAAAGTAATACCATATTTTTACTATTTAAGTTTTACTCCTATAATTTCACTTGTTATAACTTTAGTAATAAAAACAAGTATGGATGCGAAAATTGGTATTATTATATTCATAATAATTTTAATATATCAAAATATCTTATCTAATCTAAATACTAAAGCTATAGACTTAGTAAAAGATGATAACAAATACATAACTAAATACTTAAATAATATAATATTTATATCAAAAGTTTTTATTCTATCAACTATTATCCAACTAATTAGAATGATAATTTTACTTTAATATTCATATCTACGTAAAATGTCCAATAAAAAATATTGAAGAAACCAAAAAAAATTAGTATAATCAATATAGATAAAAATACTAAAGATGGTGATAAGATGTTGACACAAAAAGGAATAAAGTCTATCCTTAGACAGACAGGGGTACTAGGTAATAATTTAAAATGCATAAATATGAAGTCGATTCCAGATTGGCTTCTTTTTGTTGGAAATAAAAAGTTTTTTTTCCTCTTAATAATCAGTGTGATATCGTGTGTTTTTATAGATGTAAATGCATTAACACAAGGAACGATAAAGGGTACAACAGATCCTAATAGTTATATAGTTACTGACAAAGCAACTCTAACCATAAACAAAGTCTCAAGTTCAGACACGTTTAATGCTTATAAAATTATTGATGCTTTCTATAACAAAACAACCAATGTTGTAACATATGAATTCACATCAGACTTTAAAAACTTTTTAGCTCAATCAGAACTTTATAAAACATTAACAGTTTCCGATTATTATAATTTAACATCTGGTGATATTACCTCAGGTTCAACGCAAACCACATCAACTCTAGATAAACTTGTTAGTAGTTATGCGACATACATGTATAGTTATAGTGTCAATGGTACTAGTATGTCCATTTCAGGGACAACAGCATCTGCAAGTCTTGATGCAGGAGTATACCTTGTCTTACCAACATCAACACAAAGAGTATACTCTGTAATGGTTGGAAACTTAACTCCAAAGGCTGAAAATGATACATGGATAATAAGCAATTTTACTATAAATGCTAAAGTAAGTGATGCCTCTGTTGTAAAATACGTTGGTAAAGTAGGGCAAACTGTAGGAAGTTATGGAATAGGTGATTATGTACCATTCATTTTGATAGCAAACCTTCCTCAATTACCAACTAACGCTTCAGATAAAAATATATACCTAGGTGAAATTATAAAAGACATGTTTGAAGAACCAGATTTTAGTAAATTTATAATAAAAGATGGAGAAACAACTCTAACTACTAAATCAGATGGAACAGTAGTAAATAGTGCTGGAACATATGTTGCAAAAATATTTATAAATGAATATATATCAGAAATAGCAGGAGGAAAAACTATTCAAATAACCCTAGAGTATGATGAACTTAAAAATAGGAAAATAACAGTAGAATACTCACTTAAATTGAGCAGTAATGTTGCATTAGGTTCAAAAGGAAATGCTAGTTTGGCTGGTTTAAGTTTTAACACAAAGGACATATATCGTCCTAGCTCCGGTGATTTACCAAGTAGCATTTTTCCAGCCCAAGTAACTATCTACACCTATGGTATCGATTTACTTGCCTATAAAAAAGGCAACAAATCAACAACCTTATCAGATATGACGTTTGAAGTATATAAAGATTCAAGCTTAACTCAAAAAGTTGGTACAATTACTACAGGCTCATCTGGTAAGGGCACACTTGCTGGAGTAGCAGAAGGAACTTATTACATAAAAAATACCAAAGCAAAATCAGGATATAGTCTTGCCCCAACAACATCAATGAAAGTAAAGATATCGGGCTCAGTAGCAAGCACAACAGATGGTTATTACAAAGTAGAAATAGAAGTGCCAGAAGCAGGAAGTCTACCTTTAACAGGAGGCTCTGGAATTATTATCCATATCGGAATAGGTCTATTACTAATAACAATATCTACAATAGCTTTTGTAACATATAATAAAAAACATAACTGCAAATAAAAGACTAACTATACGTAAAGTATCCATTATGATACTTTTTTTCTTGACTTAAACATATACATATATTATTATGAATATATGAACAACTAATCATATATGGAGGTGAATTATGAAACTACATAGTAAAGAACTTTTATATGGTCTTAGCGAGTTCTATAAGATATTTGGTGACCAAACTAGGTTAAGAATTTTAGATGCACTCTTAAATAAACCATTATGTGTAAATGAAATAAGTGAACTACTTGACATGACTCAATCAGCAATTTCACATCAATTAAAAAACTTACGTACATCTAATTTAGTAAAAACTGACAAAATAGGGAAGAATGTATATTATAGTATAAGTGATGAACATATAAAAATAATTTTAAAATATGGCTTGGAGCATATATCGGAGGTAATGTAATGAAAAAATTTTTAAATGAAGACTTAATAAGAATAATCATAAGTACGCTACTTTTTATAATTTCCATGTTTCTACCAACACCTATTAAAACAATAGTCTTAGTAGTGAGTTATGTATTTATAAGTCATGAAATATATATGGAAGCCTTTGAAGGATTAAAGGAAAAGGATATTTTTAATGAAAACTTTCTCATGATACTAGCAACTCTAGGAGCCTTCGCTATTGGTAGTTATATGGAAGCAGTTATGGTTATGCTTTTATTTGAAACAGGTGAATACTTATCAGATGTTGCAGTAGCAAGTAGTAAAAAATCTATTACTAAATTAATGGACTTACGTAGTGAAACTGTTAATTTATTTAAAGATGGTGTAATAGAAAAAGTATCTATTAAAAAAGCCAAAGTAGATGACATCTTTATTGTTTTACCAGGAGAAAAAGTTCCACTAGATGGAATTGTCATTGAGGGAACAAGCTACTTGGACACATCTTCTCTAACAGGTGAATCAATTCCAAGAAAAGTAACTACTAATGACCAAGTTATCTCAGGTTCAATCAATAAAGATTCAATTCTAAAAGTAAAAGCAACTTCTACTTATAAAACATCTACTGCTAGTAAAATAATTGACTTAATTGAAAACTCCAACAACAAAAAAACTAATACAGAAACCTTTATACGTAAATTTTCCAAAATATATACTCCAGTAGTAGTTATATCAGCTTTAATAATTGCTATAGTTCCATCTCTAATAGTAGGAGATTTTAAAACATGGGTTTATAGAGCACTAGTGTTTTTAGTAACATCATGTCCTTGTGCTCTAGTTATCTCAGTACCATTAGGCTTTTTCTCAGGAATAGGTAGAGCAAGTAAAGAAGGAATCTTAATAAAGGGTAGTAGAGAACTAGAAAAATTAGAAGATATTAATTTTCTTGCCCTAGATAAAACTGGCACAATTACTGAGGGGGTCTTTGAAGTAACCAAAGTAGAAAGTAAAACTTTAAAAGAAAAAGATTTTATAACCTTAGTAGCATCAGCCGAAGTAAACTCTATTCATCCTATTGCTAAAGCTATAACTAATTATTGTAAAGAGCCTTTAGAAAAATCTACTAACCATAAAGAATACTCTGGTAAAGGTATCTCATGTACTATAAAAGATAAAGAACTATTAATTGGTAATAAAAAACTAATGGAAGAAAACAAAATAGAAATACCTAAAGAAAAGACTATTGGTACCGTTATTTATGTTGCAATTAATAAAAAATACGCTGGTTGTATTGTTATAGCTGATCGTATAAAGAAAAGTAGTTATGCACTTAATTCGTTAAAAGAGGACTTCAAAGATATTATGATTTTATCAGGAGATAATGAAGATATAACTAAAGAAATTGCCAATGAGGTAAAAATAGATACTTATTATAATAATCTTCTGCCAATTGATAAAGTAGAAAAAATAAAAGAATATCAAAAACAAGGTTTAGTAATGTTTATCGGTGATGGTATCAACGATGCCCCAGTAATTAAAACAGCTGATATTGGTGTATCTATGGGTAGTCTTGGCAGTGATGCCGCTATCGAAGCTAGTGATATTGTTATTATGGAAGATGACTTATCTAAAATAAAAACTGCGCATAATATTTCTAAAATAACTAAACGTAAAGTTAAAGAAAGCATTATCTTTGCTCTTATTGTAAAATTTATCGTCTTACTATTAGGAGTATTTGGTATAAGTACTATTTGGATGGCTGTCTTTGCTGATGTTGGTGTAACACTACTAGCTATTCTAAATGTTTTAACTATAATGTGGAAGAAAGTCTAATTGGCTTTCTTTTTATATATACTTAAACTAAAATCTATTGCATAATTCTATTTAAAAAGAGTAATATTATTACACTTCTAAAAAGAAGATTTACAACTTTATCGATTTACTAAATACATCATACGTGCTATAATAAAGTTAATAAAAGAATAGGAGAAATTTATGAAAAGAAGTATTATATGTGCAGTTTTATTTTTTCTAGCAGGACTATTTTATTTAATTGCTGGAATAAAAGGAAATATTCCACTATATATTATATTTGGAATACTACTAGTTTTACTAGGTGGGTTATATGTAAAAAGAGCTCTTACTGAAAAGAAAAGTGAAGTAAAAGAAGCTAAAATCAGTGTTCCAAAAGTAAAAACTGAAAAAGTAAAAAAAGCCGAAAAAACTAAAAAACAAGAAAATAAAAAGGATAAAAAGTAATGCCCATAATTGTAACTAAAGAAAATATTGTAGATTTAGATGTTGACATAATAGTAAATGCTGCCAGACCATCTCTATTAGGAGGGTCTGGTGTTGATGGAGCAATCCATAAGAAAGCTGGACCTGAATTATTAGAAGAATGTCGTAAATTAAACGGTTGTAAAACTGGTGAAGCAAAAATGACTAATGGTTATAATTGCAAAGCCAAAAAAATAATTCATACAGTAGGTCCCATCTATCTAGGTGGCAATAATAATGAGGGGAACCTATTAAGTTCCTGTTACAAAAATAGTCTTTTACTAGCCCAAAAATATCTAAAAGAAAATAACTTAGAAAAAGTATCAATTGCTTTTCCTTGTATAAGTACTGGTATCTATCATTACCCTAAAGAAAAAGCTATGAAGATTGCTATAAGTACAGTAAAAGAATATCTACCTGAAAACATTGATGTTATATTTTCTTGTTTTACCGAAAAAGACTATGAATTATATTCAAAAGCACTAAGTAAGAAAAATTAATTTCTTACTTTTTTAAACTATTTTTTCTCTTTACATAAACTATATATGAAAGGAAAAATATCATGAATTATTATTCAAATAATTATAATAATCCCTATAATTATTATAATTCAAACTATCATAACCCAAATAACTATCGCAGCAATACTATCCCAACCGATCTAGGTCCAACACCTAGTACTATAAATCTAACAAAACGTACTTTAGAAAATCCAAACTATAGAACAACTCTTTGGACTGGTAATAATCTTCAACTAACTCTAATGAGCATTCCACAAAAAGAAAGTGTTGGTCTAGAAGTTCATCCTAACATAGATCAATTTATAAAACTAGAAGAAGGAAATGCCCTAGTTGAATTAGGAACTTCAAAAAATGATTTATCTTTTAAAAAAGAAGTAAATTCTAACTATGCTATTTTAATACCAGCTGGTACTTATCATAACATCACTAATATTGGAAATACTCCATTAAAATTGTATTCAATATACGCACCCCAAAATCATCCAAAAGGAACCATAAATATTACTAAACCATAAACTCAACCTCATGTTGAGTTTTTTTCAACTCCAAGTTTATTGAAAAAATATATTCTTTCTAATATACTTGAAGAGTAAATTAAAAAGAAAAAGGAGAAGTAAAATATGAAGAAAAATAGTTTATTAATAATAGCTTTAGTAGCCGTAGTTATTTTAGGAGTATTCTGTTTCTATCCTAAAAACAGTGAAAAAGAGAATAATAATAAGGATAACAAATTAACAGATAGTGAAAAATTCGCTAAAGAATATAAGTTGAAAGATAAAGATGGAAAAGCCCTAGATAATGTTTTTGTTTATCGTAATCCAGAACAAATTATAAACATTTTAGAAAAAGGAACAGGAATTGTTTACTTAGGTTTTCCAGAATGTCCGTGGTGTACAGCCTATATTCCATACCTAAATGAAATTGCTAAGGAAAAGAAAGTTGAAAAAATTTATTATTTAAATATTTTAGAAGAACGTAAAAATAATACAGATGCTTACAAAAAAATTACCGAAATATTATCTGACTACTTACAAAATGACGAAGAGGGTAATAAAAGATTATATGTACCTGCTGTAATTGCTGTAAAAGATGGAAAGATAGTAGGTTTTGATGATGAAACTGCTTGGGATACAAAGAACTATGAAAAACCAGCTGACTACTGGGCAAATGAAGATTTAGAAGGACTAAAGAATAAACTAAGATGCATGATGCAAGATTGTAAAAAAGATATTTGTACATCAACTTGCAATAAATAATAAATAAATGTAATAAAAAGGTAAAGGTAAAGTAAAAATACTTTATCTTTTTATTTTCTAAATGTTATAATGATAATAGGAGTGATACAATGGCAAATTTTATTGACTACTGTAAATATTATGGAGATAAAGATTTTAATGAAGTTCCATTTAATGATGTAGATGCTTTAATACTAGCAGAGCTATCATACTTAAATTTTAGTGAAGTAATTAGTATTTTACCTAATACTATAGAAAATGTTAGTAAAGCTTATTTTAGTGTTGTTACTAATGAAAAAATAAAAAGTAAATTAAATGTTTATAAGTATGCTCATAATCTCTTTGGTAATGTAAAAAACACCATGCGTTTTAAGAATATAATAATGACTAATTACTCAAGAATAGTTGATACTGAGAAACAATTTGGAGCAATAACATTTGAATACCATGATTGGATTTATATTTCTTATGAAGGAACTAATGAATATATGTCTGGATGGCGTGAAGATTTTGATTTATCCAATAAGTTTCCTGTACCAAGTCAAACACTTGCAATTGAGTATTTAAATAAAGAAGCAAAAAAACATAAAAAAATATATGTAGGTGGGCATTCTAAAGGGGGAAATCTTGCAGTTGCCGCAGCTATGGAAGCAAATGATAATATCAAGAAAAGAATTGTAACTGTCTATGACTTTGATGGTCCAGGCATGCGTGAAAAAGAATTTTTAAGTAAACGATATCAACAACTAATTCCTAAAATAAAGAAGTTTACTCCGGAAATAAGTCTAGTTGGAATGCTACTATATTCAACCCCAAATTATTTTGTTATCCAAAGCAATATGAAAGGAATACTTCAACATCATGCTACATCATGGCAATGCTTTGGTAGTTATTTTATACCGGCAACTCAAAGTGAAAGCAGTCTAATATTTTCTAAAGAAACTAAAGATTTTATGAAAAATAATAGTGAAGAAGATATACGTGAATTTGTTGCTTCAATTTTTGAAATTCTAAAAAAATCTAATATAAATAATACAGAAACTATTACTCTAAAAAAAATGTTAACTTGCATTAACTTAATAAGGGAACTACCTGCCCAGTCAAAAACTAAAGACAAATTATTCAAGTTATTTAATATTTTAGTAGAGTTATATATGCCTAATAATTTGAAAAAAGAAAAAAATAAAAAGGCAAATAAAAAAAGTACATCTAAAGAGCAAAAGTAATAAGAGGAGCAAACTATGAATAATAAACTAACTATTGGAATATTTAATGATTCATTCTATCCTATGATTGATGGAGTTTATATGGTCATTGATAATTATGCAAGAAGACTAGCAAAATATGCTAATGTAATAGTCTTTGTTCCTAATTATATTTTATCTCCTTGTGATGATTCAATCTTTCCATATAAAGTTGTAAGATGTAATTCTATTAAAGCTTTATTTTTTGATTATGCTCTTCCAACTCCTAAACTTGATTCTAAGTTTAGAAAAGAATTAGAAAAATATAAATTAGATATTGTCCATATCCATTCTCCATTTACACTAGGAAAAACTGGATTAAAGTATGCTAAAAAACACAATATCCCTTGTGTTGCTACAATGCATAGTCAGTTTAAATATAACTTTTTAAAAGCTGTAAAGTCTGAATATTTAGCCAACAAATTAACTAGTGGACTAATAAAAGTTTTTAATGAATGTGATGAGTGTTGGGCCGTTAACAATGAGGTTGCTAACATTTTTTATAAGGAATATCATTATAAATGTCTGCCCCGTGTAATGAATAATGCTACTGAAATGGAACCTGTTCAAGATATAAAACGGGCCCATAAATTTATAAATGAAAAGCACCAATTAAAAGAAAGTGAAATTGTCTTTTTATTTGTCGGAAGAATTAATATTTTAAAAAACATTTTATTTATTGTAGATTCTCTTAAATTATTGAAAGTAAAACAACCTAACTTAGAATGGAAAATGTTATTTGTAGGAGCCGGTCAAGATGAAGATAAATTAAAAAAGAAAATATCTGAACTTAATATGGAAAAAGAAATTATTATGTGCGGTAAAATAATTGATCGTAGAGAATTATCTTATTATTATAGTAGAGCAGATCTTATGTTATTCCCATCAATTTATGACGCTTCATCTATTGTCCAGATAGAAGCTGCTTCTCAAAAAACACCAACTGTATTTTTAGAAAATACCGCAACAGCTGCAACTGTTACTAATAATGTTAATGGGTACTTATCTAAAAATTCAATTGAAGACTACACTAATAAAATTATTGAAATTTTAGAGAATAAAAAACTATATAATGAAGTAAAAGAAAATGCTTATCGTGATTTATATAAAAATTGGGATAATACAGTAGATGATGCGTATTATCTTTATAAAGATTTAATTGAAAAAAAGAAAGAAGGAAAAATATGAAAGTTTTAATCGGAACTAAAAATCCCGGCAAAATAGAAGGCGCAAAACTTGCTCTAAGTAATTTTTTTAAAGATGTTGAAATAGAAGGTATAAAGGTACCATCAAATGTTCCAGACCAACCAGTAAATGAAGATACTTATAATGGTGCTAAAAATAGGGTAGATAATCTAATTGAGTATGCTAAAGAAAATAGTCTAGACATAGATTACTTTCTAGCAGTTGAATCTGGCATTTGTAATTTATACGGTACTTGGATGATAGTAAACTTTGCCGTTGTTAAAGACAAAGCTGGTTATGAAAGTGTAGGAATAGGTCCAGCTTTCCCAGTACCAAATAGTTATGTTAAAGAAATAATAGAAACATCTCTTGGTGAAGTACTTGATAAAGTATATGAATCTAAGGACTTAGGTAAAGGAAAAGGTGGCGTAAACGCTCTAACACATGATTCTATAAGTAGAATAGATATAACTAAAGATGCCTTTATCATGGCCATGACTCAATTTGTAAATGGCAATGTCTGGAAGAATACCGAAAAAAGTAATTGTAAAGTAAAAGAATAACAGGTGATTATATGAAATTAAAAAAATGGCATAGTACTGAAATTACTGATGTACTGCAAAAATTAAATAGTATTGAAGAAGGTCTAACTACTGAAGAAGCAACACTTAGACTTCAAAAAAATGGTAAAAATGAACTACCTAAAAAGAAAAATGATTCTCTTCTAAAAATATTTCTTAGAGAATTAACTGATCCTATAGTTTTATTATTACTATTTGCTAGTATTGTTTCATTTTTAATAAAAGAAAAAGTAGACGCTATAGCCATTCTTTTTATAATTTTAGTTGATTTAATATTAGGAACGTATCAAGAATGGAAAGCTAATAAAAATGTTGAGGCTTTAACTAAACTAATAGAAGTAAAAACAAAAGTCCTACGTAATGGAATAGCAAAAGAAATAGATGCCAGTGAGTTAGTAGTAGGGGATATCGTTCTTCTAACATCTGGGGATAAAATAAGTGCTGACATGCGTTTAATAGAATCTAGTAACTTATCAGTTGATGAATCTATTTTAACAGGTGAGAGTACAAGCGTTGAAAAAAATAAAAATACTATAAATAAGGATGTAGTTTTAGCCGAAAGAAAAAATATGCTTTATGCTGGAACTAGTGTTCTAACTGGTAGAGCAAAAGCTATTGTAACAGCAACAGGAATTAATACAGAAATTGGTGAGATAGCTAGTAAAGTAAATAATACTAAAGAAACTAAGTCACCTCTAACTATTCGTATGGAAAAGTTCTCCAAACAAATAACTTTTCTAATTATCGTAGTTGCTGTAGTAATAACGGTTGCTCTATATGCAAAAGGAACAGCAGGTAGTGAAATATTCTTATCAGTAATAGCTCTTTCCGTATCTGCTATGCCTGAAGGATTACCCCTAGCTCTAACTATGGCTCTAACAATTGGATCAAATCGCATGAGTAAGAAAAAGGTTGTTGTAAAAAGACTAAACTCTGTTGAAAGTCTAGGCAGTTGTACCGTAATAGCATCCGATAAAACAGGAACTCTTACTGTAAATGAACAAACTGCTAAAAAAATTATTTTACCAGATAACAGTACTTTTGATATTACTGGTACTGGTTATAATGATAAAGGAGAAGTAATACCAGTTGACTTTGCCAGTATAAATGATGCTAAATATATAAGTAAATTAGCTGTTTTAAATAATGAAGCAACTCTAGAAAAAAAGAAAAATGAGTATAAATATTTTGGTGACTCCATTGATATAGCATTTCTTTCATTAGGATTAAAATTAGGTATAAATATAGAAAATATAGAAATAACAGATCGTATAAATTATGAATCCGAAAAAAAGTACTCAGCAGTTTTTTATGAAGAAAATAATAAAAATTATTGTACCGTAAAAGGTTCCTTAGAAAAAGTTTTAGAATTTTGTACTACTATGAAAGTAGGAAAAAGAAATGTAGAAATAGATAAAGAACTTTTAAAAGAACAAAATGAATCTCTAGCAAGTTCTGGTTATCGTGTAATAGCTGTAGCATCTAGTGAAGGTAAAACTCTAAAGAAGATGACTTTTATAGGTTTAGTAGCTTTTATAGATCCAATTAGAGAAGATGTCAAAGAATCAATTAATGAATGTAAAACTGCAGGTATAAAAGTTATTATGATAACTGGTGATCATCCTTTAACTGCATATTCCATTGCTAAAGATTTAAACCTAATAGAAACTTTTAATGAAGTAACAACCGGTCAAGAAGTGGATAAATATCTAGAAAAAGGACAAAAGGAATTTGACAAGTTTATCAAAACTAAAAAAGTATTTACGAGAGTAACTCCTCTAAATAAATTAGAAATAGTTGAATCCCTAAAAAGGCAAGGAGAATTTGTTGCTGTAACAGGTGATGGTGTAAATGATGCACCTGCTCTAAAATCAGCAAATATAGGTATTGCTATGGGATCAGGTACTGATGTTGCTAAAGAAACTTCTTCTATGATAATTCTAGATGATAGTTTTAAATCTATAGTTTTAGGTATTAAAGAAGGAAGAAATGCTTATAGTAATATTCGTAAAATTTCTTATATGTTACTATCTTGTGGAGTAGCAGAAGTCTTATTCTTCCTTCTAGCAATCATTCTAGATATGCCAATGCCACTAGTAGCAATTCAATTATTATGGCTAAATATTGTAACAGATGGCTTACAAGACTTTGCTTTATCATTTGAAAAAGCAGAACCAAATATTATGATGGAACCACCTAGAAATCCAAAAGAAACACTATTTAATAAACTACTAGCAAAAGAAGTATTAATATCTGGAATATCCATAGGTTTAATAGTATTTATAACTTGGATGTATCTAATAAATAATCTAAATATGCAAATATCATCTGCTAGAGGTTATATAATGACACTAATGGTATTTATTCAAAACATGCATGTTCTAAACTGTCGTAGTGAAAAAGAATCAATCTTTAAAACTCCATTAAAAACTAATCCACTAATTATATTTAGTATTCTATCAGCCTTAATACTTCAAATCGTCTTTAGTGAAATACCATTCTTAAGTAATTTCTTACAAACAACTAGTATTCCAATATCTCATATGTTATTACTATTTGCTATATCAACAATAATTATCTTAATAATGGAAATACACAAATTAATAGAAAGACAAAAAGTATTAAAAAGAAAATAAAGTACAAAGAATAGTCCAAAAACTATTCTTTTTCTATGAAAAAACACCACATAAATTAAATATAATGGTATAATAATTAAATAAAACAAATAGTTATAAACATGAGGTGAATTAAAATGAATGAAAGACAATCTATCTTAGAAATAAGTACTAGTGCTTTTAAACATAATGTTAATGAAATTAAAAGAATAATTGGTCCTAATAAAGATATAATGTATGTTATGAAAGCTAATAGTTATGGTACTTATTTAAATAAGAATATTTCTCTAATAAAAGACTTTAATATAATAGCAACTGCTATTGTAAAAGAAGCAATTGATTTAAGACATGATGGTTTTAAAAATGAAATATTTGTCTTAAACCAACCATACTTAGAAGATATAGAAAATATTATTAAATATAATGTTACAGTAGGAGTTGCGGACTTAAACTTTATTAAAGAACTAAGTAATCACAAAGAAACATTTACCATTCACTTAGAATTAGAAACTGGTATGGGTAGAACTGGTTTTAATATCAACGATTTAGATGAAGTATTAAACTATTTAAAAACAACTACTAATATTAATGTAGAAGGAGTATATACTCATTTATCTACTGCCGATAAAGACAAAGAATTTACTAATCATCAAATGTCTTTATTTGAACAAGGTGTTACTAAAATAAAAGAATATTATCCTAATATCAAATATATTCATGCAGAAGCTTCTAATGGTATTTTAAATGTTAATTCTAAAATCTGTAACTTAGTAAGACCTGGTATCATATTATATGGTTATACTCCAACTGATACTATACTAACAAAAATAGATTTAAAACCAGTTGCTAAGTTAAAATCTCATATTTCTTTTATAAAAGAAGTAGAAAAAGGTACTAGTATAAGTTATGGAAGAACGTTTATAACTCCTAAAAAAATGACTATCGCAACAGTTGCTATAGGATATGCTGACGGTATTCGTCGTAATTTATCCAACAAAGGTAAAGTAGTTGTAAAAGATGATCTTGCTAATATAGTAGGAACTGTCTGTATGGATTCTTTTATGATTGATGTAACTAATATTAAAGATGTAAAAGTAGGAGACTATGTCTATATTTGGGATAATAAAAATATAACTCTAGAAGATGTAGCTAGAGAATGTAATACTATTAACTATGAAATATTATCAACTATTTCTAATCGTGTCCCAAGAGTATTTATTGATTAATAGTAGTAAGGATGTGACTATATGGATCAAGAAAAAATCGGAAAGCTTATCAAAGAAATAAGAAAGAAAAATAATCTAACCCAAGCTGAGTTTGCTGAAAAATATGGTGTAACTTATCAAGCTGTAAGTAAATGGGAAAATGGTAAAAATATCCCAGATGTAAGTTTATTAAAAGAAATAAGTAAAGATTTTAATGTCAACATCGAAGATTTACTAGAAGGAAGAGTTTCTTCAAAAAATAAATCTAATAAGAGTAAATTAATAATTATTATAATCTTATTATCTATTATAGTTGTCTTATCTTCTTTTATTATTTACAATAATTATCTTCATAATCATAATTTTGAATTTAAAACTTTAACTTCTAGTTGTTCTAACTTTAAAATATCTGGAAGTATTGCCTATAATGATAAAAAATCATCTATTTATATTTCTAATATTACTTATTGTAATGGTAATGATATAACGGAATATAAAAAGATAGAGTGTGTTTTATATGAAAGCAGTAATAATACTGAAACCAAAATAGGTAATGATTCTTATAAAGGAAAAAATCCTATAAAATTAGAAGACTACTTAAAAGATGTTCGTTTTAATATTGATAATTATTCTAAAACTTGTATCAATTATAAGAAGAATAGACTATATCTCCAAATAAGTGCTACTGATGCAAATAATAAAGTAACTCTTTATAAAGTCCCTCTAACAATGACTAATAATTGTTAATAAAACCGATAGACTTCCAAATAATCTATCGGTTTTTCAATTAAAAATAAATTGCTAGGTATAAATAAATTCTAATAAAACTTATTATTTTTTCAAAGTCTCTAAATATTTCTTTAAATACAAATCTTTATTCTTAGAATTATATTGCATTATAAATCTAGGATGTTCCAGTGGAATAATCTCTTTAAAGAAATTATATTTTCTATTTAGTTTTACCAAATATTCATAATTTTTCCCACTACCAATACAATAACATATCGAAGTATCTATATTAAATTGAAGAATCTCTTTAATTGATTTAATAATATACTCTTCAAATCTTTCTTCATATTGCTTAACATCATAATAGTTGTAATTAACTTCATTTCCCTTAGAATTAATTTTAGAAATACCTAAAGGAAATACAAAATTCATATAAAAATCATTATAAAACTTTTCACATCCTCCATATTCATCAATAACATCATAAAGAAAGTTAGAAGAAGATTTATTAACATAAAAGTTATCGATGAATATTCCTGTTTCTTTTTGTAAATGAATTGCATCTTCAAAGGGAACTCCTGTAACCGCAGAAGCCCTTCTTGCTGGATTACTTCCTAGTATTAATCTTCTTTTCTTTTTATCATTATAAAACCTAGTGTAAAATTTAGTTGTAATAACTTTTATTTGCTCCTTATTACAATCATTATATGGATTAATAATTTTATAATAATCAAATGAATCTATTTTTATTTTAGATAAATTATCACAGTAAGTTAAAATTTTTTCTGAATTTGTTTTGTTCATTGCATTTCACCATTCATAATATTTTTTATAAGTTATATTATTATTTTAAACCTAAATTTTCTGATATTCTATAAAAAAATAAAATGATATATTTTTCATAAACTTTGGAAAAACTCTAGTTAAATTTTTTAAATATAAATTAGGTAATAATGAAGATAAATAGTATAATAGTAGTAGGAGGATGTATGGAAACAAAAATAATTTATTATGTACATGGTACAACATATGATAATGCAACCAAAAAATGTTCTGGTTGGAAACAAGTAGAATTAAATGATTTAGGTAAAGAACAAGCTGTTAATTTAGGAAAAAACACTCCCTATAAATTTGATGTATTATTCACGTCTGATTTAATAAGAGCAAAAGAATCAGCTAAACTAGCTTTTCCTGAATTCAAAGCTATAGAAGATAATAGACTTAGAGAATGTAATTATGGAGATTTAGATGGTGGTGATAAGAACCAAGTAATTTATGAAGAACATATCGAAACTCCCTTTCCAAATGGAGAATCTTTACAAGCTGTTGAAAAAAGAATTAGAGAATTCTTAAAATATGTAAATGAAAACTACCAAGGTAAAACAATTGGTATTATAGCTCATAGAGCTCCTCAATTAGCAATAGAAGTAATTACAAAACATATCTCTTGGGAAGAAGCTAATGCTAACGACTGGAGAAAAACAGGTGCTTGGCAACCAGGCTGGGAATATAGCTTTAAAGATATTGACTTAGATTAATATCTTTTTTTTCGAGTGAAATTTAAATAAAATATATAAGTATATTGTCTACTAAAACCTTGAAAAATTTCCCAATAACTTATATAATTAATATAGAATAGGAGGAGTAAAATGAATAAATTAAAAATCAATAATGGCTTAGCTGCTATTATCTTATTAGCATCTTTATTTGCTGGATGGCAAACTTTATTATTAGCTGTAATTTTAATGTTAATATTTTGTGAAGTAAACGACAAGATAAAAAACTTAATGGTAAATGTAATTACTTTCTTAGTAGGTCTTACATTAATATCATTTGCTTGGTCAATTATTTCTGATGGAGTTAGTTTAGTATTTAAAGGTATTGAAAGTATTGTTAATGTAATTAATTCTTACTTATCATATACTAATCAAATTAGTATTACAACTCTACAAACTAAGTTTATGAGCCCAGTAACAACTATAATTTCATTCTTAGATTCTGGTGTTGATTATTTAGTAATGTTAACTAAGTTCTTATTTGTTATTTCTACATTAACTGGACATGCTATGAAAGAAAATCCATTTGGTAAAAAGGTAAGTGAATATGCTTCAAAAGCTGTAAATTATATTTCTAGTTTTGAACAACCAGTGCCAAATAATAACTATAATGGTATGCCTCAAAATAATAACATACCTCAAAATAATAACATTCAAATGAATAACATACCTCAAAATAATAATTATCCAAGTAACAATTCAAATGATGTATTATAAAAAAAGGTTACAACCAAAAGAGTTGTAACCTTTTTATTTAGTCTAATTATTTAACTATGTATTTTAATTCTCCCATTCTAGAAGTAGGTACAAATCCAGCTTCTGCTTTAACTACATCCGGAATTCTATTTACTATTGCAGAACAAGTAAGTTCAACTGTACAAGGTCTAGTAATAACTAAATTAGTATTAGGTTCTCCTTCAACTGTCCAATCATTTCTATCACAGTCTTCACTACTATATACTTTACCAATACATTCAGTCTCTAAAATAATTCCTTGTTTAGTAGTAGTTGTAACAACAGCACTCATACCAGTTGCAACTCCTGCTTTAATATCCATATCCAATGTCGTAGAATGAATATTCTCATCACTAAATTGTGGAACACATTTTTGAGTTTGACTAACTACATCTAAATGTAATTTATCACATAACCATCCATTAACATTCCACATATAACTTGGTGTATAAGTACCTGAGTTAATAATGTTTTGACGTTCTTCATCACTCATTCGATCAACACTAGCAACATCTCTATCAAACTCTTCTGGAGTAAGACCAGCACCATGAGCCTTTGCAAGAGCAATACCATAATCTTCTACATTGTAAGAAGAACTTCCTTTTATCTTTGTAATTCTTTGAGTTGTACCTGCTAAAGTACTAATCAAATTACCCCAGAAAGCATCTTGATAACCAGAACCTGTAATAGTACAGTTATTTTCTTTTGCTAATTTATCAATTTCTAAAGTAAGAGTAGGGTTAGAGTTTATTGGATAAAAAGCCTCTTCACAAGTAGTAATAGCGTTAACTCCATGTTTTGCACATAAAAGTAAGGCATCACGACAATCAGCAAGTAAACTCATTGTAGTAACGATACAAACATCTGCTTTTACTTCACTAAATAAAGCCTCAGCCTCATCAACAGAAACTACTTTAACACCAATATTTTCTCCTCCTATAATTTCTCCAACATCTTTTCCAATAACATTTGGATTAATGTCTACTGCACCAACAATATCCCATCCGTTTTCAAGGACATAGCGCATTGTATACTTAGCCATTTTTCCACAACCATATTGAATAACTTTCATTTTATCATCCTCCTAAACTTATCTTATCATAAATTAAAATATATAATCAAACAAACTAAATAAAACTAGTCAACTTTTGACAAATAAATAATGACATGTTATAATGAAATTGCTTTGAAAAGGAAAAGTAAACAAAAAATTTATTCGAGTGAGTTAGGTATAGTGTGAACTAATAATAAAGTTTTGTTGAAAGAACACCTTGGAGCAAACTACCGAAAAGATAATATCTTAGTAGACTAGTTCGGAAGCAATCCGTTATCATATTGCTAGGTTTGTTAGAACTAAAAAAGAGTGATTATTGAAAGCAAACCATTATTTATAATGGTTTTTTTAATAATAAATTAAGGTGGCACCACGGATACCCGATATTCGTCCTTATTGTAGGATGTATCGGGTATTTTTATATATAAGGAAGTGATTTTATGGAAGAAGACAATAATAACAATAATAACTATATCAATGAAAAAATAAAATTATAAAACAGATATTTCCTACAAGTATCTAAAAATATATTTGAAAGGAAAAAATAATATGGAAATTAAAAAAGTATATGATGATTACAAATCATTAATTGAAAAAGAAATAACTATTAAAGGATGGATTAGAAAACATCGTAAACAAAAAGAAATAAGTTTTATTGAATTATCTGATGGAACTTGTTTTAAAAAATTACAAGTAATTTATGATAAATCCATAAAGGATTACGATAGTATTACTAAAATTCACTTTGGTTCTGCTCTAAAAGTAACTGGTATTTTAAAATTATCTCCTGTAAAAGACCAACTAATTGAACTTCATGCCAAAAAAGTTGAATTATTAGCGGACTGTTCCGAAGATTATCCAATTCAACCTAAACCTCATAGTAGAGAATTCTTACGAGAAGAAGCCTATCTAAGACCAAGAACAACTTTATTTCAGGCAGTCTTTCGTATAAGAAGTATAACTGCTATGGCTATTCACAAATATTTTCAAGACCATGGCTATATTTATCTCCAAGCCCCAATATTTACTGCTAGTGATTGTGAAGGTGCCGGAGAAATGTTCCAAGTAACAACACAAGACCTAGAGAAAATTGCTAAAACAGGAAAAGTTGATTACACAAAAGAATATTTTCAAAAGAAAGTAGGCCTATCAGTTTCAACTCAATTTGAAGCAGAAACATTTGCCCAAGCCTTCACCAAAACATATACCTTTGGCCCAACATTTAGAGCCGATCCTTCTCATACACCTTATCATATTGCTGAGTTCTGGCAAATAGAACCAGAAGTAGCCTTCTGTGACTTAGAAGGAATAATGGATATTGCTGAAGAGTTAATGAAATATGTCATAAAGTACGTTTTAAAACATGCTAAAGATGAAATGGAATATTTAGATCAGTTTGTTGAAAAAGACTTAATAAAGAAATTAAAAAAAGTAACAAAAGAGTCTTTCAAAAGAGTAACTTATAAAGAATGTATTGAAATACTAAAAAAAGCTCCTAAAAAGTTTGTCTTTGAACCAAAATATGGTTCTGATATTGCTAAAGAGCATGAAAAATATTTAACTGAATACTTTGACTGTCCAATGTTTATTATTAACTGGCCAAAAGAAATAAAAGCTTTCTATATGAAACATCTAGAAGATGGTACTGTAGCTGGTGCTGACCTAGAGTTACCTGGCATAGGTGAAGTCTTTGGTATGAGTCAAAGAGAAGATGACTACAATACTCTTCTAAAAGCCATGCAAGAAAGAGATATGAAAATAGAAGACTACGATTGGTACTTAAAATTAAGAAAATATGGTGGAGTACAAACATCAGGTTTTGGTATTGGTTTTGAAAGACTATTAATGTACTTAACCGGTATTGAAAACATCAAAGATGTTACTCCTTATCCTAGAACTGTTTCTAATTGTGAATTTTAACTTTAAATAACTGCAAAAATTCTTTATAATATACCTAAGAGGTGAAAATTATGGAACTAAAACAAGTTGGAGAAAAAACATACTACATTGAAAATAATACTAATATTGGTATCTATCTCTTAGATGATAAACATATCTTTTTAATTGATACTGGTAATGATAAAGAAGCCGGTAAAAAAATTTTAAAAATAGTCACTGAAAAAGGCTGGGAAGTAGTAGGTATAATTTCTACTCATTCTAATGCTGATCATATTGGTGGAAATAAATTAATTCAAGAGCGTACCAACTGTAAAATATATAGTTATGGTATTGAAAAATGTATTACAGAATATCCATTACTAGAACCCTCTTTCTTATATGGTGCTTATCCTTTTGAAGCTATAAGAAATAAATTTTTAATGGCAAAACCATCTATCGTAACAGATATTGATAATAATCTACCAAATGGTTTAGAATACATCATTTTAAGGGGCCATTTCTTTGATATGATTGGAGTAAAAACATCAGATGACGTAATCTTCTTAGGAGATTCTCTCTTTAGTGAAGAAACAATTACTAAATATCATGTTTTCTTTATCTATGATGTTGCCGAATACTTAAACACTCTAAATATCTTAAAAGAACTACCAGCAAAAATGTATATTCCATCTCATTGTGCTGCTACTGCTAATATTAAAGAACTAATAAAAATAAATGAAGATAAAATAAATGAAATCTTAAACTACTTATATAATCTTTGTAAAGAAAATATTACTTTTGAAGATATTTTAAAAAATGTTTTTGATAATTATGCCCTAGTAATGAATGCTACTCAATATGTTCTAATCAGTAGTACTATAAAATCTTATCTTTCTTATCTAAAAGATCAAAATAAATTAACTTATGAATTTATTGATAACAAAATGTACTGGAAACAAAGTGAGGTATAACTATGGAACATATAATGAAACTATATGCTTCTAACTTTGAATCCTTAACTAAAAATAATAAAACTAGAGAATATCGTTTAAATGATTCTAAAAGACGTCTTATAAAACAAAGTGATACTATTAGATTTCAAAAACTACCAGACTTTGATGAAGAAGTAATAGCTGAAGTCCTAAAAAGAGAAGACTTCCCTGATTGGTATTCTTGTTACGAAAAGTATTTCGATGAAGACTTTAAAGATACCTATCAAGATGTTGAAGCCGTAGTTCAAGATACTTATAATGGTTATTATACTGAAGAAGAAACTAAAGAGAATGGTTGTGTTGTTTTTACAATTAAAAATTTACAAAAAATAAAGAAATAGGTCAAAGTACTTATTTCTTTTTCTATCTAACAAAAATGTAAGGTTGAATTTTAAATATATCTGCTATAATATTACTGAAAGGAAGATTAGTATGCAATATATATCTACAATAAAGACATCTATAATATTTTTTCCTATTATAGCCCTTATCTTTACAATTCCTTATATCTTAAAGCAATATCATAGATATGGGTCTATTAATAAACTAAGAACTCTAATAGTTTATTCTTTTATTTTGTATACGATGACTATCTATTTTTTAGTAATCCTACCATTACCAGATATTAATGACCTTCCTACAGATAAAACAATGTATAATTTAATTCCATTTAAATTTATTGCTGACATTATTAAAGAAACATCTTTTAATATTTCAAATCCATCTACTTACTTAAAAGCTCTAACAGAAAATTGTGTTTATGTTGCCTTATTTAATATTTTAATGACTATACCATTTGGTATGTATTTAAGATATTACTACAAAGCAAGTTTTAAAAAGGTTCTCATCTTATCTTTTTTTCTAAGTCTATTTTTTGAACTAACTCAACTATCTGGTCTTTATTTTATTTATCCTCATCCCTATAGATTATTTGATGTTGATGATTTAATTTTAAATACCTTAGGTGGGGTAGTGGGTTATCTTTTATTTGGACTAGTCGAAAAGTATTTACCATCTCGTGAAAAAATTGATAAAGATTCTCTAGAACAAGGTAAAGTAATTTCTGGACTAAGAAGATTAACATACTTCTTCCTAGATTTATTTATCTATGGTATCTTTCATATGATTGTATCGACATTGATAAAAGTTAATTACCTTAATTATATAACTTTAATAGTATATTACATCCTAATCCCTTATCTATCTAAAGGATACACTCCAGCTGGTAAATTCCTAAATATAAAGATAGTACCTCAAAATAAACGTTTACTTAGAATAAGTCTAAGAGCTATCTTTATTTATCTATATTATTATAAAATAATTTATTTTCTAAGTTTACCAACACTAGTCTTTATAGACTTTAATCTAAATACTTTAGTAACACTTTATCTTCCAATCGCAGCTTTGGTATTAGTTTTATTCTATTTTATAAATGTAATTCATCTTTTAAAAAACAAAGTTATGTTTTATGATTCACTACTAAAAGTTAATTTAGAAAGTACTATTAAGACTGAATAATTAACGTCAATTTACATAAATTTGACAAAATAACAAAATTATCATATACTATAGGCGTAGTAATTTAATTCGACCATTCGCGTTTTACTACCAGATAAACTATTAATAGTTTAGAGGAATAATGAAGAGCCTCAAGAATCTCCTCATGAATGGCAACAAACATGAAACAATTATTTTTGTGATTGTTATTTGTTGCATGTTCATGAAGGGAGGTTCTTTTTCTTTACAATCGCGAATGAAAGGAAGATTATTATGAAATTATTTAAACAAGTATTAGAAAAAAACAAAAAAATATTAATTTTATATTTATTAATTGGTATATTACTAACATTTTTAGAATTATACTTAGTCACATATTATCAAAAAATATTGGATGCTTTTCAGTATCAAAATCTAACTTTAAAACCTATAATTATTTATGGTATTTTACTAGTTATATCGGCTATTTTAGGTTACATTGATAACTATCCAGAACAGAAATTAAAAAAAGGTCTTTACCTAGATTTTAAATTACAATCTCTAAGAAAAATGAAGACTATAGATTATTTAGAATATCAAAAACTAGGAACTGGTAACTTAATTCAAAAAATAGAAGAGGGTGCAACCTCTTCGACTAATATCATGATGAATTTCTATTTAAATGTATTTAGAAAACTATTACCCACAGCTCTTTTTAGTTTAATATTTATTTACCAAGTAAAAAAAGAATTAACACTATTTATTTTAGTGGGTTATCTCTTTGTAATTTTAATTACTAACTTAATATTAAAAAGACTTTATAACTTAAAAGAAAAGATTCTAGTAAACAGTGAATTTCTAAACAAACACTTAGTTCGTGGCTTTATGGAATTAGTAGTATTTAGAACTAATAAAAAGTATGACATGGAAATAGAAATAACTGAAAATGGTATTAAAAACATTGTAAATAACAAAGTAAAAATAAAACTAGTTCATGAACTTTTCTTTACTTTATTTGAACTAATAGTCTCAATCCTTCAAGTCTTAATATTATCTATTTCTGTTTTAAAATCAAACCTCTCTGTCGGAGCAGTAGTAACTATAATTGCATTAATTGGAAAGTCTTATCAACCAATTGCTATTTTTAATGTTGAATATGTAGATTACAAATTAAATAGAATTGCTGTAAAAAGGTACTTAGATTTTCTAAATTTAAAAGATGATTCTAATCTAACTACTGGTAAAAAGTTAAAGAAGTTCACTCCTAAAATAACTCTAAAAAATATAACATACAAGTACCCTGATTCTAAAAAGGTCTTACTAAACAACCTAAATCTAACTATTAAAAAATATGAAAAACTAGCAATCGTAGGTGAAACTGGTTCTGGTAAATCTACTATTATAAAAATAATAATAGGTCTTTTAAAAGACTATCAAGGACAAATATTAATATCAAATGAAGAGCTAAGTAACTTAAATCTAAATGATTTATACAACAACATAACTTATATCTCCCAAGAGTCACCAATCTTTGATGGAACACTTCGCGAAAACATAGTCTTTGATAATAAAGCAACAGATGCTGAAATTATAAAAGTATTAAAACTTGTCTCTTTAGAAAAATACTACCAACATCTAGAAAAAGGTCTTGATACTGAACTAGGTGAAAGAGGTATTAAAATGTCTGGTGGAGAAAGACAAAGAGTTGCCCTTGCAAGACTCTTCTTTGAAGAAAGTAGTATCGTAATTTTAGATGAAGCAACATCAGCTATGGATAATATTACTGAAAAAGAAGTAATGACTAATATAATGACTAACTCTAAAGATAAAACTCTAATAATAATTGCTCATCGTCTAGAAACTATAAAAAATGTTGACAAGATATTAGTCTTATCAAGTGGAGAAATAAAAGAAGAGGGAACTTATCAAGAGTTACTAAATAAAAAGAATTATTTCTACAACCTAGTAAACTCTAAAAAATAGTTCCATTTCGCAAAAACGATTTTTTTGCTTTTTGCGAAATGAGTTAGTCAAACGTTAACAAAAATATAAATTTACACACTTTTCCGACATTTACTTATATTGTATTAATACTATTTTTATGATAAAATTAATACAAGATAATAAATAATAAAGAGGTGTATTATGAATAAAATAAAAAACATTATTTATACTTTAGTACTAGCATTTATAATTGCTACTACATTAGATGTAAATGCACTAACACAGGGAACGATAAAGGGTACAACAGATCCTGATAGTTATATAGTTACTGACAAAGCAACTCTAACCATAAACAAAGTCTCAAGTTCAGACACGTTTAATGCTTATAAAATTATTGATGCTTTCTATAACAAAACAACCAATGTTGTAACATATGAATTCACATCAGACTTTAAAAACTTTTTAGCTCAATCAGAACTTTATAAAACATTAACAGTTTCCGATTATTATAATTTAACATCTGGTGATATTACCTCAGGTTCAACGCAAACCACATCAACTCTAGATAAACTTGTTAGTAGTTATGCGACATACATGTATAGTTATAGTGTCAATGGTACTAGTATGTCCATTTCAGGGACAACAGCATCTGCAAGTCTTGATGCAGGAGTATACCTTGTCTTACCAACATCAACACAAAGAGTATACTCTGTAATGGTTGGAAACTTAACTCCAAAGGCTGAAAATGATACATGGATAATAAGCAATTTTACTATAAATGCTAAAGTAAGTGATGCCTCTGTTGTAAAATACGTTGGTAAAGTAGGGCAAACTGTAGGAAGTTATGGAATAGGTGATTATGTACCATTCATTTTGATAGCAAACCTTCCTCAATTACCAACTAACGCTTCAGATAAAAATATATACCTAGGTGAAATTATAAAAGACATGTTTGAAGAACCAGATTTTAGTAAATTTATAATAAAAGATGGAGAAACAACTCTAACTACTAAATCAGATGGAACAGTAGTAAATAGTGCTGGAACATATGTTGCAAAAATATTTATAAATGAATATATATCAGAAATAGCAGGAGGAAAAACTATTCAAATAACCCTAGAGTATGATGAACTTAAAAATAGGAAAATAACAGTAGAATACTCACTTAAATTGAGCAGTAATGTTGCATTAGGTTCAAAAGGAAATGCTAGTTTGGCTGGTTTAAGTTTTAACACAAAGGACATATATCGTCCTAGCTCCGGTGATTTACCAAGTAGCATTTTTCCAGCCCAAGTAACTATCTACACCTATGGTATCGATTTACTTGCCTATAAAAAAGGCAACAAATCAACAACCTTATCAGATATGACGTTTGAAGTATATAAAGATTCAAGCTTAACTCAAAAAGTTGGTACAATTACTACAGGCTCATCTGGTAAGGGCACACTTGCTGGAGTAGCAGAAGGAACTTATTACATAAAAAATACCAAAGCAAAATCAGGATATGGTCTAGCTACAACAACCTCAATGAAAGTAAAAATATCGGGCTCAGTAGCAAGTACTACAGACGGTTATTACAAAGTAGAAATAGCAGTGCCAGAAGCAGGAAGCCTACCTTTGACAGGTGGTTCTGGTATTGTTACTTACATTATAATTGGTTTACTAATAATTTTAGTAGCGGTAATAGGCTTTGTTTTATATAGTAAAAATAAAGACAAATAAAAAGACTAGTTCACATCAAATTGAACTAATCTTTTTTTATGTACTTTTCTAAAACCAACTTAACCAAGTCCGAAGCGGACTCTCTATTTATATATTTCTCCTGATTCTTAATCATTTTTTCTTGTAAACCAGTATCATTTAATAACATCCTAGTATTTATAATTATCTCTTCCTTAGTATCACATTTTAAACTCATATTTCTATCTTTAAAAAACAAAGTATTATAAGTTTCTATTCCTGGTATTGGAAATATATGTATCAATGGTTTTCTCATAACAGTGACCTCAGTAGAAGAAATACCACCGGGTTTAGATAAAACAATATTAGCTGAATATATTAAATCGTTAATATTATTAACAAACCCAAGTACTATTAATTTATCATTATTAATTTTCAAAAGATTGTTATATAGTTCCTTATTAGAGCCACATACAACGATTACTTTTACATCTTTCTCTTCTAAAAGACCATTAAGCACTTCATCGACTCTTCCAAATCCCATGCTACCAAGCATAATCAAAATAACTTTTTCATTCTTTATATTATATTCATCTCTTATATTCTTAGCAGTCTTAACAAATCTTGATGAAATAGGAATACCAGTACTAACTAAAGTCTCTTTTTTTATACCCTTATTAATAAATCTTTCTTCTAGTCCTTTCTGAATTATAAAAAAGTCTGGTTTTGCCTCTTCAAAAAAAGGACAAGGTTCATAATCAGTTGCAACAGCTATAAAGTTTATTTTCTTATACCCATAACTCTTATTAATAGCTGTTAAAGTCAAAGCCGGAAATAGGTGAGACACTATTACTAAATCAAAGTTATTCTCTTGTATATATTTATATAATGCTTTTTTATGTAACTTATTAGCTAAATAAACAGGACTCTTAATTCCAGTATTACTATAAGTTTCTCCAATCTTATAAACTCTTTTAAATATTTCTCCATCCTTGCCTAAAGTAGATAAATATATTTTAGAAGACAATTCCTTAGCTTTATTATTAACAATATCAAAAAAATCCATAAATTGACACTCAATATTATTACTAATTAACTCTTCTTCAATATATTTAGCACAAGAATTATGACCACCACCTGTACTACACGATAATATTAATACCTTCATCTAATCACCATTAATACTATTATAAGCCCTTTCTCTTAAATCTCTAATTTGCTCCTCAAAGTCTAACTCCGTATTTGGATATATTGGATCAAGCACAACAGCTTGAATACATTTTTTTCTTTTATATAATCTATATATTCCATAAGGTTCTACAAATATAAACCTAATTGGTTGTATTGCTACATTTGCATTAACTGCCATCTTAAAAGCCCCATACTTAAACTCTCTTATTCTATCATAGTAAGGCCACATTGAACCTTCTGGATACATGTGTATAATTTCATTGTCATTTAAAGCTTTATTAATTTGTTCATAAAACCTTTGCATTTCTTTACTATCTTTTGGTATTGGAAAAGCATGTAAAATTCTAATCAAATGTCTAATAAAAGGAATATTAAAATTACTTTCTAAAGTAGGATAATATATACCTTTAGGAAAATATATTAGTCCAGCAAAAGTACAATCCATTGGATGAATATGATTTGAAATTGACATAAAACCTTCATCTTCAACAATTTTTTCTCTACCAATAACTCTATATCCAAACATAATTTTATTAAAAACAATTAAGATTAATCCAATTGGTATTAATAAAACATTAGATACTAAATTGTAAAGAGGAGAATTACAAATATATGCATAATTCTTTTTTATTTTAAAGTGTAATGGTTCCCATAAATGAAATACATGCGTATCTTCATTTAAACCCTCATAATTATATTTTTTCATACTATCACCGAATAACAAAATTATAGCATAAAAACACAACTTATAAAATGATAAAAATAATAACGTACGCATTAAAAACATCCATTGTTTACTAAAAGTATTTATAAAGTAAAATAACAAAATGTCAAAAAAATCATCTATACAAATAATGTATCGTATGATACAATAAATTTGTAATCTAAACGAAAGAAGGTGAGAAATTGCCTACAACAATAAGAATAACTAAAGAAATGATTTTAAACGCAGCCTTTGACATAACAAGAAATGAAGGTATTGAAAAACTAAGTAATCGAGAAATTGCCAAAAAAATGAACTGTTCTATTAGACCAATTTATTATCAGTTTAAAAACTCAGAAGAATTATATAAAGCGTTGTATAATAAGATAAATAGTTACTTTTATGACTTTATAATGAAAAATATAGCAGATGATATTCCTCACTACAAACAAATAGGTATTAATTACATAAAGTTTGCTCAAGAAGAAACTAACTTATTTAAAGTATTATTTATGTCACCAGCAAGGAACCTTCCTAATACCTTTGTTGAGACTGATAAAACAGGTTTTGCTGGAGTAGTTGCTGCTATCAAACTAAGTACGCACTTAAGTGATAAAGCTATTAAAAGTTTCCACACTAAAATGTGGATATTTGTTCATGGTATAGCAACTCTAACAGTATCTAGAAGTTTTAAATTTACAGACGAACAAATAAAAGATTTATTATCTCAAGAATTCCAAGCACTCATGCTACTTGAAGAAAACCCAAATAATAAATGGATATTAAAAAATAAAAAAGATTGGAGAAAATAAAAAATGAAAAATTATAAAAATATAATTCTAGGTCTAATCCTAATATTAATTGGTATAGTAATTGGTACCAACTCTTTAGGCATAACAAATATAAATATCTTTTTTTCAGGCTGGTGGACTCTATTTATAATAATTCCATGTTTTATTGGTCTTTTAAGTGAAGGTGAAAAAACAGGAAATATTATTGGCCTATTAATAGGCATAGCTTTACTATTATGCTGTCAAAATGTCCTAGATTTTGAACTAATCTGGAAATTAGCTTTACCAGTAGCATTAATTATTATAGGCTTATCTTTTGTCTTTAAAGATACTTTTAATCATAAAATATCATCTAAAATAAAAGAACTAAATAATAAAGAAACTTCCGAAGGCTATTGTTCTACTTTTACTGGTCAAAATATTAAACTAGGAGATGAGAAGTTCATTGGTACATATTTAACCGCAATATTTGGAGGTATTAAGTTTGATATGACTAGTGCCAAACTAGAAAAAGAGTCTATTATAAATGTTTCTAGTATTTTTGGTGGAATAGAAATATATGTTCCTGAAAATGTAAATGTAAAAATAAAATCTTCTTCAATATTTGGTGGTGTTAATGACAAAAGAAAAAATATTTCTGAAGATGAAAAAAATAAAACAGTATATATAAATGCAACTTGTATTTTTGGAGGAGTTGAAATAAAATGACAGAAACACAAAAAATAATAAAATATCTTGCTCTTTCTCTTGCTATTATATTAATTATTGCCATATTTTCAGCAATTATAACGGGTATTTATGGCTTATCTAATGTCTTAGGTCTAAATCAAAAACAAAAAGATGGTAAATTAAAAGAACTATCTTGTCTAACAACAGAAACTATTCCCACAGATTTAAAAGTAGAGTTAAGTTATACTGATCTAATAATAAAGCCATCTGAAAAATTTAAAATTGAAACAACCGATCCTTCTATTAAATGTAAGAAAAAAAACTCCACTTTAACAATAAAAGACAAAAAGAATTATTTTAATGTTACTACTAAACAAAAATTAATTATTTATCTATCAAGCACAGAAACATTCTCTGATGTAGATATTTCAACTGGTGCTGGTAGTCTAGAAATTGATAAACTAATAACTAAAAGACTCGAGTTAGAGTTAGGTGCTGGTAAAACTATCATTAATGAATTAATTTCTAATGATACAGAAATAGACACTGGTGCTGGAGAATTTACTATTAAATCTGGAACGATCAATAATTTAGATTTTGATATGGGAGTAGGTAAAACTACAATTACTGCTAACATTACTGGAAATAGTAAAATTGATTCTGGAGTAGGCAGTCTAAATCTTAATATCTTAGATTCTAAAGATAATTATAAATTAAAACTAAGTAAAGGAATTGGAACTATAAAAGTTAATAATGAAGAAGTAAAAGATAATGAAACTTTTGGAAATGGGTTTCACACTCTAACCATTGATGGTGGAGTTGGTGAAATTAATATAAACTTTAAAGGAAACTAAAAGGAAAGATTAATATGAATAATGTAATATCTGTAAAAAATCTAACTAAAAAATATAAGAAATTAACTGCAATAGACAACTTATCTTTTGATGTACACGAAGGAGAAATACTAGGACTTTTAGGGCCTAATGGCTCTGGTAAATCCACAACTATTAATTGTCTCTTATCACTTCTAAATTTTGAACAAGGAACAATTAAAATATTTAATAAAGAAATGACTCCAGAGTCATATGATATCAAAAGAAATATTGGTGTTATTTTTCAAGAAGTTGCTGTCTTTGATGAATTGACTATCTATGAAAATATTGATTATTTCTGTGGTTTATACATAACTGATAAAAAACAAAGAGCAGAGTATATTGAAGATGCTATCAAACTAGTTGGCTTAGAGGAGTTTAAAAAGTTCTATCCAAAACAATTATCAGGAGGTTTACTAAGACGTCTTAATATTGCTTGTGGAATTGCCCATAAACCTAAACTAATCTTTTTGGACGAACCAACAGTAGCAGTTGATCCTCAAAGTAGAAATAATATTTTAGATGGTATAAAAGAACTACGAGATGCCGGAGCAACCATTCTCTATACAACACACTATATGGAAGAAGTTGAACTTTTATGTGATAGAATAATTATTCTTGATAAAGGTAAAATAATTGCTCAAGGTACAACTGAAGAATTAAAAGACTTAGCTAAAATAGAAGAAAAAATAACTGTTGAAATAGAAAATATAACTGCTGAGACACTTGAAAAAATAAAAGACTTTAAAACAGTAGAAGAAGTAACTCTAAATAAAAATATCCTTCTAGTTACTTATAAAAAAGGCAATAACAATCTACGAAAACTAATTGATTTCTTAGAAGAAAACAAAGTAACTTACAACAAAATCTTCTCAGAAAGACCAACTCTAAATGACGTCTTCTTAGAGTTAACTGGAAAGGAATTAAGAGACTAATGTTTCTTCATAATTTTAAGTACTCACTAAAAACTCTTCTTAGAAATAAAGGCCTAATCTTTTGGACTTTTGCCTTTCCCATTATTTTAGGAACTTTATTCAATCTAGCCTTTAGTGACATTGAAAACAAAGAAACTCTAGATATAATTGATATTGCCATTGTAAATAATGAAGAGTTTAAAACCGATACTTACTTTACAGAATCTTTCAAAGTCCTAAGTAAAAAGAAAGATCCAAACCAATTATTTGATACTAAATATACTAATCTTTCTACAGCAAAAACTCTTCTAAAAGAAAATAAAATAACTGGTTACTTATTATTTGAAAATAACGACGTAAAAATAACTGTCAATGATAAAGGTTACCATGAAACAATTTTAAGATTTGTTGTAGATGAATTAAGTAGTCAAAAAGAAATGTTAGAAACCATAACCACTAAAGAAGTAGCAGACTCATATAAGTCTGGAAACTTAAATGTTAACTATGAAAAAATCTATCAAGATACTCTAAATCTAATAAATAATACTACTCCAAAGTTAAATAATATTTCTAATTCTAACTTAAGTTATACGATGATTGAGTATTATACTTTATTAGCCATGGCTTGCCTTTATGGAGCCTTAATATCTATGTTCGTAACCAATAAAAAAATAGCCAACATGAGTAGTGCTGGTAAAAGAACAAGTGTTTCTCCAGCTAATAAGAAAACACTTTTACTAGGAAGTTTTCTAGCAAGCTACTTAGTCCAACTACTTGGTATTTTAATTCTTTATTTATACACAATTTTTGTTATAAAAGTAGACTATGGTAGCAATACTTTCTTAGTATTCTTACTTCTAATGGCTGGATCTTTAGCCGGTCTAACACTAGGAATTGCTATTTCAACAGTTCTAAAGTCTAATGAAAATACTAAAACTGGTATCTTAATATCTCTAACTATGTTAGCATCATTCCTATCGGGTATGATGGGTATTACTATGAAATATATTATTGATACTAATATTCCAATTCTAAATAAAATAAATCCAGCAGCTATGATTACTGACGGTTTCTATTCACTATATTATTACAGTACCCTAGATAGGTTTTATTTTAATATTATTAGTCTTTTAATATTTTCAGTCATTATGCTATTTATATCTTATCAAGGATTAAGGAGAGATAAATATGACAGTATTTAATACATTTTGGAAAGTAATTAATAAATATAAGGGTACAATTATTTTATTTACTGTTATGCTAGTAACCTTTGGTGGAATAAATACAACTTCAAGTAATAGTACAGTAGACTTTACTAATAGTAAACCAGATATAATAATTGTAAACAACTCTGGAAATAATGCTCTAACTAAAAATTTAATATCTTATCTAAAAAAGAATACTAACGTAAAAAATATTAAAAATACTGAAGAAGCTAGAAATGATGCTTTATTTTATCGTGAAGTAAATTACATTGTTTATATTCCTAAAGATTATCAAAAGGATGTCTTATCCGGAAAAACTCCTGTAATTGATATTAAAACAGTAGGAGACTATACTTCATCTTTAGCCGAAATGCTTCTAACCAGGTATTTAAAAATTCAAAGTATATATGCTAAAAACATTTCTACTGAACAAGAGCTAATAACAGTAATCAATAAAAATCTATCTAAAACATCAGAAGTAACTATAACTTCTAAAGTAGATACAACAAAGACTTCTAGAGTATCTCGTTACTTTAACTTTGCTAGTTATAGTGCTATGTTCATCATAATATTTGTAATTTGTATGGTTCTATCTAGTTTTCATGCAAAAGCTATAAAAAAAAGAACTATCATAAGTAGTATGAATTACAAAACTCATAATAAATATCTTCTAAGAGCAAGTTTTGTTTATTCAATAATAGTGTGGCTTTTATTTATGTTACTAGGAACTATCCTCTTTAGTAATACCATTCTTTCTTTAAGAGGACTAGTATATGCTATAAATCTACTTATCTTTATTTTTACTTCTCTTACCTTAGCACTTCTTTTATCTACATTAATTGATAATAAGGATGCAATTAATGGCATTGTAAATGTTATATCTTTAGGTTCTGCTTTCCTATGTGGAGCTTTCATTCCAACGGAATGGTTACCAGAATCAGTTATTACTATATCACGCATCTTTCCAACATATTGGTATGTAAATTCTAATGATTTACTAGCAAGTCTTCAAACTATTAATATGACTTCTCTAAACCAAGTAATAATTAATATGATTGTTATGCTAGTATTTGCACTTATCTTTATAATTATCAACAATATAGTATCTAAAAAGAAGCAAATAGTAGGTTAATAATAAATGTCAAGAATATAATAAGAAGGATAAACATCCAAATTTAAAACTAAGTAAAAAAACTTGACACACGAAAAAAATCGTTGTACTATGTAAAAAACGAAAGGAAGAAAAACTATGTTAAACAATCAATTAGTAAAATCTAGCAAGAAGAACAATAAGTCAATAACTAATATTGATTGTTTTAGTGTATCTTCAAAGTAGCTAAAAAATATTGAAGAAATAGAAATAAAAAACGGCCTAGAACAATCTTATGTTTTAGGTCGTTTTTGTTTTATATGAAAGGAATGATTAAAATGAATTGGGCAAGAGAAGTAGCCTTAAGAATTATTAGAGAAAGACCAAATGAAGAAGTTTATACTGTTGCCTCTGGAGTTAGTCCATCAGGCTATGTCCACATCGGTAACTTTAGAGAAATCGCAACTCCATATTTAGTTGCGGAAGAGTTGAAAAGACTAGGTAAAAAAGTTCGCTATATCCTATCTTTTGATGAATATGATAGATTTAGAAAAGTACCAGGAAATATTGATAAAAGTTATGAAAAATATATTGGTATGCCATATACTGATTTACCAAGTCCTTGTACAGAAAATGAGTCTTATGCCACATACATGGAAAATAGATTCTTAAACGAATTAAAAGAAATGGGTATTGAAGTAGAGTGTATTTATCAAACTAAAGAATATCAGTCCGGTAGATATAATAAATATATTAAAATAGCCATGGATAGAAGAAAAGAAATATTTACTATTATTGATTCATTTAGAACTCAAGATGCAACTATTGAAGAAATAGAAAACTATTATCCAATAAGTATTTATTGTCAAGTATGCCATAAAGATTCAACTAAAATACTTTCCTACGATGAGAAAACTGGCAATGTATCATATGAATGTACTTGTGGATATTCATCTACCTTGAATATCTCTACTGCTACTAATATTAAACTTCAATGGAAAGTAGATTGGCCTATGCGTTGGATGGTAGAACAAGTAACTTTTGAAACTGCTGGAATGGATCACTCCGCAGCTAATGGTAGTAAAGCCGTATCAGAAAGAGTAGTAAAAGAAATTTATAATTATAATCCCCCAGTATTTACTCCTTATAACTTTATTGGTATAAAAGGAGGAGGTGCAAAAATGTCTTCATCTAAAGGAAATGTCCTAACTCTAACAGACCTTCTAAAAGTCTATGATAAAAATATTATACTTTGGTTCTATGCTAAATACGATCCAATGCATGCCTTTGATATAGCCTTAGATAATGATGTTATTAGATACTACGGTGAGTTTGACCGTTATGTAAAAATGTATTTTAATAATACAATTGATGATAAAAATAGAGCTATTATAGAACAAACAGGAGTAACAAAAGATTATCTAAATAATCCAAACTTTAGTTATCTAGCAACCTTCCTTCCTATAGTAAATTACAATGAAGATTTATTAAAAGAACTTCTTGAAAAAGAAAATATTAATTGTAATACTAAAGAGTATGCCGAAAGACTAGCTCGTGCAAAATATTGGGTTGAAAGTTATGGTAAAGACTATCAAGTAAAATTATTAGAGGAGAAAAATACTGAAGTATATAACTCTCTAACTTCCGAAGAAAAATTATGGTTAGAAAAAACCAAAAAAATCTTAGAAAACACTTATCAATCCTCAGAAGATCTCCAAAAAGAATTGTATAGTGTTGTAAAAACAAATGATTTATCTGAAGAAGAATTAAAATCTACTCAAAAAAGATATTTCCAAATTTTATATAATCTTCTTTTAGGTACTTCTAAAGGTCCAAAATTAGGATTATTCTTATTAGTCCTTGATAAAGATAAAGTAAAAGAGTTAATATAGAATCATAAACACTAAATTAACAAGTAGAGGAGTACTAATATGAAAGTTTTAAGTATAACAGAACCATTTGCTAGTCTAATATCTTCAAATATTAAACATATTGAAACACGTTCTTGGAAAACATCTTATCGAGGTGAATTATATATCCATGCCTCTCTAACTAAAATTCCTAAAATATGGAGAGAAAATAAAGAACTAATGTCTTTTGTCAAAAATATTCCTCTAAACTATGGTTACATAATTTGCAAATGCAATTTAAAAGACTGTATCTATATGACGGAAGAGTTTATAAATGATATTAAGAAAAATAATAAGACTGAGTACTTACTAGGTATCTATGAAGTAAGTAGATATGCTTGGATTCTAGAAAATATAACTCCTGTAGAAAAAATTAAAGCTAAGGGAAAGTTAGGTATTTGGACATATTAAAGACTTAGGAAAATAATCTTAAGTCTTTTTATTTTTACCAGTCAAAAATATGCTATAATCATCTTAGGAATACTATATGAAGTAGGTGTAAACTATGTGAGAAAAACCAAATGTTCATCTTTTTGTTGCTAATACAAGATATGACGATTTTTCGAGACTAATCGAAGAAGAAAAAGAAACAAGTACTAATAAGGAAGATGGTGTAGTCCGTTGGAAAATTGGTAATCATAAAGTAAAAAAAGGCGATATCTGTTACTTTTATTATTCTAATTTACCAGATTTAACTTCTAGAATTATTTTAAAAGGAATAGTAGTAGAATCAGATTATCCACTCAAACAAACTCCCTTAATTTATGATAATGAAAAAGGTCTTTTAGGTATGAAAGTAAAACTAAGATCTATCGCTCTAGAAGATAAGGAAAAATATAGTAGTAAAAATCTAAAAGAAGTATATGGTTTTAATGAAGCCTATCATTTTCAAGGCTATGTAAATTTAACAGAAAACTATCAAAAACTAACAACTGATCTAGAAAATGATCAAACTCCAAGAAGCAAACTAACAACTATTAATGATTACTTTAATAATGGTTATTGTCTATGCGAATTTAGTAATGATAAGAAAAGAAATCATAAAACTTTTATTGAGAAGAATGGTTTTTACTACATCGAAAGGCATCACTTAGTTGAAAGAAATCAAATAAGTAAAAATATTGCTAAACATCCAAGCATTGCTGCTACAATTGAAAACGAACAAAACATCTTCAATCTCTGTCCAACTTGCCATAGAGAAATTCATCATGGTAAAGATTCCATAAAAAAAGAAAAAATAGCTTATCTTTACAACAAAAATAAGTCCTACTTTGATAACAACTTCACTGAATTAAAACATGGTCTAGCTACTTTAGAATGGTTATACGAAATATATAAAATAGACCTTTAAAAACGCAAAAAGACATTTAACCTGAATGTCTTTTTTCTTAGTAATAAACTAATTATTTAGAGAAAAATATTCTTCATACATTATCTTAAAGGATAGTGATTATATGGAAATATTAAATAAGAATACTGCTCTAGTTGAAACTAGTGAAGAGTTAAAAACTGCTTTAGAGGAAAATAATGAAATTACTTACATCTATTTAAAGAATGATATAACTCTAACATATTCTAAAGAAAAAGGCCCATTACTAAATCTTAACGATAATCCTTTAGAAATAAATGAAGAGTACTTTACTAATATCTATTTTACAATTGAAGAGTAATTTAATATTAAATTATGAAACTTATATGATAAAATAATTTCATGGAGTTGAAGTAAATATGAACAAAATAGGAATAATTTTTGCTATGAAAGAAGAACTAGATGCCTTAAAAGAATATTTAGAAATAACTAATGAATATAAAATATTTGAACTAAATTTTTATGAAGGTATCATTAATAATATAAAATGTATTTTAGTTGAGTCTGGCGTTGGTAAAGTAAATGCTGCTCGTACTACTCAAATTTTAATTGATAATATGGATGTTGATTGTATTTTTAACATTGGAGTAGCCGGAGGTCTAGCACAAGACTTAAATGTTTTAGATATTGTCGTTGCTGATAAACTAGTTCAACACGATTTTGATATAACAGCTTTTAATCATGAAAAAGGCTATATTCCTAATGTTGGTAAATTTATAAACTGTGATGAATACTTATTAAACATTGCTACAAAAGTAAATCCAGATAATACTATAAAAATAGGTACTATTGCCTCTGGTGACATCTTTTGTACCGATATTAATATGAGTACTAAAATAAATAAAAAATTTAATGCTTTAGCTGTTGAAATGGAAGGAGCTAGTATTGCTCAAGTATGTTTCCTAAATCATATTCCATTTCTTGTTATTCGCAGTATTTCTGATATTCCTGGTAAAAATAACACCATGGTCTATGAAGAGTTCTTAACTGAAAGTTCTAAAAAAGTTGCCAATATGATGAATGAAGTTTTAAAAAATATAAATCTTAATTAGCTTTACAAAACTATGTCAAAAAAAAACACCTCTTATAAAAATAATTAATTATATTAATACTCTAACTATTGTTAGTATGATAAAATTAAGAAAAATAAGAGGTGTTTTTAAATGTATGATATTGATGTAAAAAATGTAAAAAAGGGAAAAAGTAAAATTAAAAGGTGATCCAAGACACGATCGAAAATTAATTGATACTGATGGCATGGTTGATTTAGTTATAGATGAATCTAATCCAAGTAATTATTTCATTGATTTTGAAATAAATCGTTTATCTGGTAATCAATCCACTGACTATTATAATCAACCACTCCAAAATGCTCTAAACAATAATATGTTTCAGTCTTCAACAATCATAAATAATATGGGACAATCCTTTACACCAACAAACATTGATATGAGTAGTGTACCAGTTCAGCCTAATCAAAATATACAAACTGTTCAAAATAACATCCCAAATCAACAACTTAACAATGTTCAATCAGTTCAAAATAATCAAACTCAAAACCAATAATTATCAATGGTGCTAGTGTCAAATTTGACAAATAAAATAAAAGATGTTAAAATCTAAGTACTTTTGAAAGGGAGAATTTAAAATGAAAAACAATCAATTAATAACGACAACTACTACATCTACATTAAAATCAATTATTACTATTGATTGTTTTAGTCTTGTTTAATAAGAATTATTTGTATAATTTCAAATTAAGGAGTCTACTATAATTAATAGTAGACTTTTTTAATAAACAATAATAAAATAATATAAAGACTATGATATAGGACACGATTATTAAGTAAATATTTTAAAGAGAGTTATCATTTGGTGTAAGATAATAAATATTCTTAATAATTACTACCTATTAAGTTGAGTATGAAAATGCTTCCCGCTACAACGGTTAAATAAATTAAGTAAAAGAAGAGGATGGTACCGTGCTTTGCACTCCTATATGGTATCATTCTCTTTTTCTTTATAAAGGAGATGGTTAAAATGACGGAAACGGAAACTAACACGAAAAACTCACTTTCAAAAGTAAAATAAAGAAAGAAGGAAAAACTATGTTAAATAAAAAAGCTGTTCTATTATTAGAACAAGTATTAAAAAATAATTTAAAAGACCTAAGTCTTGATAAAAAATATTTTGATGAAACTGAATTCTATTATGAATTTAAGTCAAATAAAAAGATCAGTGAAAATGACTTTTCATCTTTAGAACAAGAAATAAACAGTCTTGATAAAAATTGTTATGTAAAACTATTAAGAATATCAGGAGTCTATTTAGATGGTAACTCCAATAATGAAATGATTTCTAGGATTTCTGGTAAAGCCTTTTCAAGTATGGAAGAGTTAAATAAGTATCTAGAATTTCTAGAAGAGGCAAAATCTAGGGATCATCGTAAGATTGGTAAGGATTTAGATTTATTCTGTTTTTCAGACTATGTTGGTGGAGGACTACCTTTATATACTCCAAGAGGAACTATTATAAAAGATGAGTTACAAAAAGAAATAGAAAAAATCTGTCGCAAATATGGTTTTCAAAAGGTAAGTTGTCCAGCTCTTGCCGATATTTCTTTATTTGAAGTATCCGGTCATGCTAAGAAATTTAATGATGAACTATTTAGAGTCTCATCACCTAAAGGCCATAACTTTGTCTTAAAACCAGTTCAGTGTCCGCATCATACTCAAATATTTGCATCAAAACTAAGAAGTTATAAAGACTTACCAATAAGATATATGGAGTCCGACAAACAATATAGAGCCGAACTACCAGGAGCAGTCGGAAACAGTTTATCGCGAGTTTATGCTATTACTGTTGAAGACGGTCATTCATTCTGTAGAGTAGACCAAGTAAAAGATGAAGTAATTAATATTTGTAACCTAATCAGAGACTTTTATTCTAGAATGAATCTATGGAATGATGTTTGGGTTTCACTATCTGTAAGAGACTATTCACATCCTGAAAAATATATTGGCGATAATGCTGACTGGGATATCTGTGAAAAGATGCTTCAAGAAGTATCTGATGAACTACACTTGAACGCTATAAGATGTGAAGGTGAAGCTGCTCTATATGGTCCAAAATTAGACTTCATGTTTAAAGATGCTTTAGGAAGAGATGTCCAAATACCAACTGTTCAACTAGATTTTGCCTTACCTAAAAGATTTGACTTAAACTACATTGACGAATACGGAAAAAAAGTTCATCCTGTTATGGTTCATAGAGCAGTCCTAGGCTCTTATGAAAGATTTATTGCTCTAATTCTTGAACAATTTAAAGGAGTTTTACCAGTTTGGTTATCTCCAGTTCAAGTAAATATTGTTCCAGTTAATATGAAGTATCACGATGAGTACTGTCAAAAAATATTTAATCTTCTAAATAATGAAGATATAAGAGTCTCATATGATGATTCTAAAGAATCGTTGGGTAAAAAATTAAGACAAAGTAATCTTATGAAAAATCCATACACTCTAGTCATTGGTGATAATGAAAAAGATAATAATATCATAAGTTATCGTAAATATAATAGGGAAGAAATGAATTCTTTATCAATCGATGACTTTATAAAATTCATTAAAGAAGAGATTAAAAATAGATAGTTAAAGAATATAAGTGTTTTATAAAGATAGTATCTAAGTCTAACTCTAAAAGTTATTCCAAATGATACTATCTTTATTTTTTCAATCGTGCTATAAAAACATTCAAAGTATAAAGAGTGGTTATAATAATTTTTCTAAAGTATAGTATATAATTTTTATAAAAAAATATGGTATTTCTTCACTTCATGCTATAATATAAATTATAAGATAAAAAGTGAGGTAGAAAAAATGAACAATTCGCAGAATAACATAGAAAACAATTCACAAAATAATGTACAATACAATAATCCAAACAGTATGCAAAACAGTACACAATATAACAACCAAAATAACATGCAGTACAATAATCTAAACAGTATGCAAAACAGTACACAATATAACAACCAAAATAACATGCAGTACAAT
>ERZ1023658.65-NODE-65-length-46556-cov-12.757425_pt1 | contig 46556 bp, 33 predicted proteins | sample MGYA00380339_ERZ1023658 | MGnify/ENA primary metagenome ERZ1023658 (study PRJEB33179, sample SAMN07448981) | human gut metagenome | biome: Human-gut; feature: Human associated habitat; material: Faeces | host: Homo sapiens | place: India: Bhopal | collected... | reverse complement strand
TGCACTATCTTTACATAAGATAGGCGGCGCTCGGCATAACGCTCAAGCAAGCTTGACGTTCTGCACTCGACTTGCACTATCTTTACATAAGATAGGCGGCGCTCGGCATAACGCTCAAGCAAGCTTGGCGTTCTGCACTCGACTTGCACTATCTTTGACGAAAAAAAGAAGGAAAAGTTTAATGAATATGCACTAAAAATAAAAAAACAGTCCAAACTATCTTCGTTTGGGCTGTTATACGATAGTAGTCAGAAAAGCTCTGACTTAGCTCTGAGGTTTCTTTTAAGCGAGAACAACCTTGCCGTCCTCACCCTTGAGCTTGCCTTCCTTGAGAAGCCAACCAATGCCCAAGAGAACCTCAACTTCTGTCTTGCCAGTAAGCTTAACAAGCTCCTTTACAGACTTTGCGCCATCGTTGTCGTGAAGTGCGTTGTAAACATCACCTGCACGGAAGCCAGCGTTCTCAGCGTCAACAAAAATCTCGCTCTTTACAGTTTTCTTCTCAGTTGCCTTCTTCTCAGCTGCCTTCTTCACAACTGTCTTAGCTGTCGCAGCCTGTTCTGTTGCCTTTTTTCTTGCCATAATTAAATAAAGTTTTTAAACAAAACTAAGGATTATATTCTATTTATTTATTTGTTGTTTGCAAATATAAGCATTTTATGTTATAACAAGACAAAATGGATGAAATAAGATTCACAAACTTATGCGAAAATCGCGAAAGCTCCAAAATTATTGATACACATCAATCATAAAGCGTTTTCCGGTTGATATGAATCAAGCAAAAAAGCCTGATTATCAACTAATGACAATCAGGCTTTCCTTATGATGTATATTATTTACTTTTTCAAATTTATTGCCAACTGAAGCTCATCAAGCTGCTTTTGGTCAAGCTCAGAAGGAGCGTCAAGCATGACATCGCGTCCGCTGTTGTTTTTCGGGAAAGCAATGCAATCGCGAATAGAATCAAGTCCTGCGAGAATGCTGACAAAGCGGTCAAGACCAAAGGCAAGGCCAGCGTGAGGTGGCGCGCCATACTTGAAGGCATTCATCAAGAAGCCAAACTGAGCCTCTGCACGCTCCTTGGTGAATCCGAGCACCTCAAACATCTTCTCTTGAAGGTTGGTATCGTGGATACGAAGCGAGCCGCCACCGACTTCTACGCCGTTACAAACGAAGTCGTAAGCCTTGGCACGCACCTTCTCCGGGTGACTGTCAAGCAATGGAATGTCGTCTGGGTTTGGCATGGTGAATGGATGGTGAGTGGCCATCAAGCGCTGTTCCTCATCGCTCCACTCGAAGAGTGGGAAGTCGATAATCCAAAGACACTTGAAGACATTTTTATCGCGAAGGCCAAGACGATTGCCCATCTCCAAACGGAGCGAGCACAATTGCACGCGCGTCTTATTGGCATTGTCACCACTAAGGATAAGAACCAAGTCTCCATCCTTGGCACCTGTCGTCTCTTTCACCTTCTGCAACTGCTCAGGCGTGTAGAACTTGTCGATAGAACTCTTTACCGTTCCATCGCTATTATATTTAATGTAAACCAAGCCCTTGGCACCAACCTGTGGTTTCTTCACAAAGTCGGTAAGCTCGTTAAGCTGTTTGCGGCTGTAATCAGCGCAACCAGGCACCACTATACCACCAATATATGTAGCCTCGTTGAACACAGAGAAAGAACCCGTGCCTTTAAGGTCATCCATCAGCTCCACAAACTCCATGCCGAACCTCAAGTCTGGCTTGTCGGAACCGAAGCGACGCATGGCATCCGCCCACGTCATCTGCTGCAATGGCTCAGGAAGGTCCACACCACGAATTTCCTTGAACAACATGCGGCACATTCCCTCAAACAGGCCGATGACATCTTCCTGATCAACGAAACTCATCTCGCAATCAACCTGTGTGAACTCTGGCTGACGGTCAGCGCGAAGGTCCTCGTCGCGGAAGCATTTCACAATCTGGAAATAGCGATCCATACCAGCCACCATAAGCAACTGCTTAAGCGTCTGCGGACTTTGCGGAAGCGCGTAGAACTGTCCGGGATTCATGCGGGAAGGCACAACAAAATCGCGTGCGCCCTCAGGCGTGGAACCTATAAGCATAGGAGTCTCAATTTCCATGAACTGACGGGCATCCAGGAAGTTGCGTATAAGAATCGTCATCCTGTGCCTAAGCTCAAGGTTCTTGCGAACGCAATCGCGTCGCAGGTCAAGGTAACGATACTTCATGCGGAGGTCATCGCCGCCATCGGTCTTTTCCTCAATAGTGAAAGGAGGGGTGAGAGAGGGACTGAGAACGGTCAGCTTGCTGACGATAATCTCTATGTCGCCAGTAGCCATTTTGTCGTTCTTGTTCTGACGCTCAGAGACAACACCCTTCGCCTGAACACAATATTCTCGTCCTAACTTATTGGCAGCCTCCCAAACATCCTTGTCGGAAGCCTCGTTGAAAACTAACTGCGTAATGCCATAGCGGTCGCGCAAGTCAACGAAAGTCATGCCGCCCATCTTTCGGGTGCGCTGCACCCAACCTGCGAGCGTTACTTCACGCCCTGCGTCGGAGAGTCGCAACTCTCCGCAAGTATTGGTTCTATACATATTATAAATGTAGTAAATCTTTTTCTTGACCGCAAAATTACAACAAATTATTTGAAATGGGTAAAAACCATGAAACAAGCTGCAAAAATAATGTTAAATATCAGCTAATGGCTAACAAGGAAATAAAAGATTTCTTATTTTTGCACCAATATATGCCAAAGATGGCAAGCGGCAATAAGGTTTATAAGACTATAGATAGAATAATAACAAAATTAATGACAATAATAAAATGAAGAAAATTCTTTTCACGGCTTTCCTGTTTTTCGCGGGATTAACAGCGACATTCGCTCAAGCCAAGATTTCATTTGACAAGCTTGTCAATGATTTCGGAACATTCTCAGAGAACAACCCCGTGCAGAAATGCACGTTCACGTTCACTAACACTGGTGATAAGCTGTTGGTCATCAACCAAGCCACAGCAAGTTGCGGATGCACTGTAGCCAACTATACCAAGACTCCCATCAAGCCAGGAGAAAAAGGCATGGTCACCGTCACTTACAATGGAAAAGGCAAAATTCCCGGTCACTTCAAAAAAGCCATTACAATTCGTTCAAACGGAGTCCCAATGTTAACCCGCATCTACATCGAGGGCGTCATGACCGAGGTAAAGGAAAAATAATATTCCTTGACAATCTTCTACCTTAAACCTTCTTTTGACCATTAATTAAAAACTCATTTCATCTATGCAAGAACCAGAAACACCTACCATGGCCTTATCGGGCAAACTGAACAAGAAGAAATGTATATTGTTCTTCGTGTCCTTCATCCTGACCGTAATAGTCTGGAACCTCCCATCTACTTTTTTCGGCATTGATGGGCTAACAACCGTTCAACAACGTGTCATTGCCATATTCGTTATGGCTGTGATGCTATGGCTCACAGAGGCAATACCAGCATGGGCAACATCAGTGACCATCATTTTCGTGTTGCTTTTCTTTGTCAGCAATTCCTCGTTCAAGTTCATGCAAGGAAGCGAGGGGCAATATGGCCAATTGCTCGACTCTGTCGGTATCATGGCCTGCTTTGCTGACCCCACCATAATACTCTTCCTCGGAGGCTTCATCCTCGCCATAGCCGCTACAAAGTCGGGGCTTGACGTATGGATGGCAAAGGTCATGATAAAACCATTCGGCAAGAAGAGCGAGAACGTGCTGTTGGGCTTCATGCTCATTACCGGCATTTTCTCCATGTTCATCTCCAACACTGCCACGGCTGCCATGATGCTCACTTTCCTGACACCCGTCTTCAAGGCCCTTCCTGCCAATGGCAAGGGACGAATAGCCTTGACTATGGCAATACCAATAGGCGCCAACCTCGGAGGTATGGGCACGCCTATCGGCACGCCACCTAACGCCTTCGCATACAAAGTGCTCAACGACCCCACTGGCATGAACCTCGACATCAGTTTCGGACACTGGATGGCAGTCATGGTGCCTCTCGTGATAGTTCTTCTCATCATAGCCTGGTTCCTGCTTCGCAAGCTATTCCCATTCTCTCAAAAGACCATCGAACTGCATATTGAAGGTGACGTGAAGCACAATTGGCGCTCAGTTGTCGTTGGAGCCACATTCTTCGTGACCATTGTATTGTGGATTTTCGGCAAGCAGATTGGCATCAACGCCAACACCGTTGCCATGCTCCCCATTGCCGTGTTCGCTTTTTCTGGTGTCATCTCGGCAAAAGACCTGCAACAAATCGACTGGGGCGTCATTTGGATGGTAGCTGGCGGCTTTGCCCTTGGCTTGGCTATGAACGGCACTGGCTTGGCAAAGGTTGCGGTAGAATCCATCCCATTTGGCAGTTGGAGCCCGATAGTCATACTTATCATCTCCGGTCTCGTGTGCTATTTCCTTTCCAACTTCATAAGCAATACGGCAACCGCGGCCTTGCTCATCCCTATCCTATCCGTGGTTTGTAGCGGAATGGGCGACAAGCTAAACATTATTGGTGGTGACCCTACCATCCTCGTCGGTATTGCCGTGGCAGCTTCAGCCGCCATGTCGCTTCCTATCTCAACTCCTCCAAACGCCATTGCCTACTCCACTGGACTTATCAACCAGAAAGACATGGCAAAGACCGGCATCACTGTTGGTGTAATAACACTTGCGTTAGGATTCAGCATGCTAATAGTAATAGGTAAATGCGGCTTGCTCTAATGCGTTAGATGCATACACGATTCTGTCAACAAATAATCATAAATGGCGTTGTCCTTCAAAAGAAAGACAACGCCATTATTTTTATACAAAAGCGATTTCTGAGAAAAGCCACCACAATATCAGCGGAAAAGACAACAGATGCTTCCGCGAAAAGTCATCAAGATTCCAATGAAAACCAACATGCTAAATTCCAAGCATCGGCTTTAGGAATCGCGGTGTATAACCCTTGGAACTTACAGCCACTTGCTCTGGCGTACCAGTGGATATGATTTGTCCACCGCCACGTCCACCTTCCGGCCCAACATCAATAATCCAGTCGGCAAGCTTTATGACATCAAGGTTATGCTCGATGATGACGACAGTGTTGCCACGATCAACCAACTTCTCCAATACATCCATTAGGATGCGGATGTCCTCGAAATGCAAACCGGTTGTTGGCTCATCGAGAATATACAGCGTCTTGCCCGTGTCACGCTTAGAAAGTTCGGTGGCAAGCTTCACGCGCTGGCTCTCACCACCCGAGAGCGTTGTGCTGCTCTGCCCGAGCTTTATATATCCAAGCCCGACCTCTTGCAGGCTCTTTATCTTTTGCAGTATGTTGGGCACGTTCTCAAAAAACTCCACTGCCTGGTTTATGGTCATGTCGAGAACGTCGGCAATCGACTTGCCCTTATAACGCACTTCCAAGGTCTCACGATTATATCGCTTGCCATGGCACACCTCACAAGGCACCGTCACGTTTGGCAGGAAGTTCATTTCTATTACCTTGTAACCGTTTCCACCGCAAGCCTCACAACGGCCTCCCTTTACATTAAACGAGAATCGTCCCGGCTTGTAACCCCTTATCTTGGCTTCTGGCAGGTTTACGAACAAGCTGCGAATGTCGGTAAAGACTCCAGTGTAAGTAGCCGGATTAGATCGTGGCGTCCTTCCGATAGGGCTTTGGTCTACATTCACCACCTTGTCGATGTTGTCTATTCCCTCGACCTTATCGTATGGCATTGGCTTCTTGAGCGACCTGTATAAGTGTTGCGACAAGATTGGCGCGAGAGTCTCATTTATAAGTGTCGACTTGCCCGATCCCGACACGCCAGTGACCACGATAAGCTTGCCAAGCGGAAACTCCACGTCAACATGTTTGAGATTGTTGCCGCACGCCCCCATTATTTTGATGCTCTTGCCATTGCCTTGACGACGAACAGCGGGCACGGCAATGCGGCTCTCTCCGTTAAGATATTGCGCCGTTATGGTGTGGGTCTTCAGCATATCCTTTGGCGTACCCTCAAACACCACCTCGCCTCCTTTGCGCCCAGCCTTAGGGCCTATGTCCACAATCCAGTCGGCAGCCCTCATCATGTCCTCGTCGTGTTCCACCACGATAACCGTGTTGCCGAGGTCGCGCAGTTGCTTGAGAGAGCGTATGAGCTTCTCATTGTCGCGCTGATGAAGGCCAATGCTCGGCTCATCGAGGATGTAAAGCACGTTGACAAGTTGCGAGCCAATCTGCGTGGCAAGCCTAATGCGCTGGCTCTCACCACCGGAGAGCGAAGCCGACTGACGATTGAGCGAGAGATAATCGAGACCCACTTCCAAAAGGAAGTTGACCCTTGTCTTTAGTTCTTTCAGTATCTCGTGAGCAATCTTCTTGTTCTGTGGTTCCAACTTGTCCTCAACGGTAGAGAGCCATTCGTTAAGCTCAGAGATGTCAAGGTTGGCAACCTCAGAGATATTCTTGTCGCCAACCTTGAAGGCCAACGACTCTTTCTTCAGCCTGTTGCCATGACACTCCGGACATTCGCTTGTCGCGAGAAACTGAGCCGCCCACTTTTGGCTCGCTGCGGAATCGTCATCATTCATCACGTCAGTGAGATATTTGATGACACCTTCGAACGTGACAAAATAATCGCTCGATGTATGCACGATGCTCTTGTCGATGCGCACGCTCTCCAACGAGCCATTCATTATCGTGTCGATGGCCTCGTCAGGAATGTCCTTGTATGGCGTCTTTAGATCGCAACCGTATTTTTGGAGGATGGCGTCTATTTGCCAGAATATCATCTGGTTCTTGTATTTGCCCAATGGCACGATGGCGCCATCACGAATGCTAAGATTCTGATTTGGAATCACTTTCTTTAAGTCAATCTCGTCTACAATGCCCAATCCGTGGCATCTGGGGCAAGCGCCTTCGGGCGAGTTGAAAGAGAACATGTTTGGAGCCGGGTCACCGTAAGAGAGTCCTGAGGCTGGGTCCATGAGGCGCTTTGAGAAGTTGCGCGTCGTGTCAGAATCCTTGTCAAGAATCATAATGGTGCCGTCGCCCTGCTTCATGGCCGTCGCTATGGAATGGCGCAATCGCTCATCGTCTTTTGGCTCAACCTTCAGCTTGTCTATCACGACCTCTATGTTATGGTTCTTGTAGCGGTCGACCTTCATTCCTCGCGTTATTTCCTTCACCTCTCCATCCACGCGAATATACAGATACCCCTTTCGGCGCATCGACTCGAAAAGCTCCCTATAATGACCCTTTCGCTGCCTGACGAGCGGGGAAAGGATAAAGACCTTCTTGCCGGCATACTCATCAAGGATAAGCCCCACGACCTTCTCTTCCGTGTACTTCACCATTTTCTCACCCGTGACATAGCTATAAGCCGTACCTGCACGAGCAAAGAGCAATCTTAAGTAATCGTATATTTCAGTCGTCGTGCCCACGGTGGAACGCGGGTTCTTGTTTGTCGTCTTCTGCTCAATGCTGATAACCGGGCTCAAGCCGCTAATCTTGTCAACGTCGGGGCGTTCCATGTTGCCGAGGAAGTTGCGGGCATAAGCCGAGAACGTGTCGATATACCTGCGTTGCCCCTCAGCATAAATGGTGTCGAAGGCGAGAGACGACTTGCCCGACCCCGATAGTCCAGTTATCACTGTCAACGAGTTGCGTGGTATCTTAACTTCTATGTTTTTAAGATTGTGGACGCGAGCGCCCTCAACGGTAATCCAATCTTGTGTCATCTCTATCGTTATCTCGTTTGCGTCTCGGTATAACCGCGAAGCAAGTTAATGTCTTTTTTTATGTTGAATTTCCTCCCGTCAGCCCCACGTGCCTTAACCAAGAGGAAGTAGACACCTTGACTGACGTCTTTGCCATTTGACTTCCCATCCCAACCGCCAGAAGGGTCATCCCAAGAGTATATTTTCTGCCCCCAGCGGTTGAATACCGTGGCATGAAATTCCGTTATGCTCTTGTAGCCATCCTTTGCCTTGAAAATATCGTTGATGCCATCGCCATTCGGAGAGAACGCGTTTGGAAACTCCAACTTGCTCTCATAGATGGAAACTGACAATGGGGTCGCCTCCGACTTCCAGTAATCACTTGTGTAACTTACCGTGTCGTTGCCATTGACGAAAGTCGCCCACAACTCAACGAGGTGACTCCCCGACTCCGTAAAAGTGAACTCCGTATTCTCCTCATGCCTTACGGCATAAGGGGTATCGCGTTGCCCCTGTCGATAGAAACGCCATTCATAATTAGCCGCCCAGCCCTCCACGTGTTCGGCTCCGCTTGAAAACGAAACCGCCAACGGCGCCGATTCGCTAATGCTTGTGGCCTCTGTTTCCGTGTTTCCCCCTTCATCGGTATAGCTCATCTGCGGGTTGATAGTCGGAGTGGCAGTCTGACCATAAGACCGACAAACGGCAAACAACACGACAAAAAGGAAATAAGCGACTTGTTTATTCATTGTCCGACATCTATTAATTGGAAATGCAAAGATACGCAACTTTTTTTAAGGATGCAGCTTGTATGTCGTATTTTTTGTGTAAGTTTGCACAATAAATTATAAAACAAATCATTTAGAAATGAAAATGACTTTGCGATACGCACTTGTCGTGTTTGCGTCTTTGTTTTGTTTTCAATGCTTCGCGCAGACACAAAACTGGCGGGAGAAGTATCAAGTAAAGAAAAAAGATACGCTTTATGGCATAGCCAAGAAATACAACATTTCCGTGGATGCCCTTATTGAGGCTAACCCCGAAATGAAGGTAGACGGTTTCGAGCTCAAGAAGGGCAGTTATGTCTGCATACCTTATGCAGCCTCTGGCACGTCGGGGCAGACTTCCGCCACGCCCGTGCGCACGCCCTTGCAAACTGCCAGTCGCCAATTTTCAGGCAAGACAGTAAGGGTTGGCGTAATGCTTCCGCTTCACGACGTTGACGGCGACGGCCGCCGCATGACGGAGTTTTACCGAGGAATGCTTATGGCGTGCGACTCGTTGCGCGCGGAGGGCATGAACATAGACATACACGCTTGGAACGTGAACATAGACGCCGACATAACCAACTTCATAAAGCAACCCGGCGCGGCAAAGTGCGACATTATATTTGGCCCATTGTATAGCAAGCAAGTTCACGCGCTCGCGGAGTTTTGCAAGGCACGCGACATACAAATGGTAATTCCTTTCTCCATCACGGGCGACGACGTGTCCATGTACAAGCAGATTTTCCAAGTCTACCAGACCAATGACAGGCAAACGAACAATAGCATAGAGACTTTCTTGAAGCTTTTTCCTAACTGCCATCCAGTATTCATCGACTGCAACGACAAGACTTCCACCAAAGGCAACTTCACTTTCGGGCTGCGCACGCGCCTTGAAAGCCACAACATCGGCTATGGCATAACAAACATCGGCAGCTCTGACGACGTGTTCGCCAAGCAGTTCAGCCATATCAGCCAGAACATCGTTATACTCAATACCGGCCGCTCGCCTGAACTGACATTGGCACTCAACAAGCTCGCCATATTGAAAGCCAATAATCCCACGCTGAAAATCAAGCTTTTCGGCTATACTGAATGGATGATGTATCTTGGCATTGACGAGGCAAAATTTCACGAGTTTGACACTTACATACCTTCCACGTTTTACTACAATCCGGCCAGCCCCCGAACTCAATCGCTCACACGTTCCTATCGCCAATGGTTTAAGACAGACATGCAAAACGCGTTGCCAAGGTTCGCGTTGACAGGCTACGATTACGCCCAGTTCTTCCTTCGTGGTTTCGCCAAGTATGGCAAGGCGTTCAGAGGCGTCAAGAACCAAAACTCGTGGAAAGCCGTGCAGGCGCCATTGCGGTTCAAGCAGGTTGGAGCGGCAGGCATGCAAAACGACTTCTTCCAGCTCGTCCACTTCATGCCAAACGGCAATGTTGAAGCCATTTCATATTGACAATCATGAGATTACCATACAGAATATTATTAGCCGCCATTTGCTTTCCCTTGTTTGCTCACGCGCAGATTGGCGAGCATCGCAACACGCTTTCCATTGGCGGAAACGCGGGATATAACATGACGACCGTCCGCTTTACCCCAAAAGTGCCACAAGGCATGAAGGGAGGCATGAACATGGGTTTCACGGCACGCTATACTGTGGAGAAATATTTTGCCACCATTGCTTCCATTCAAGCTGAGGTCAATTTCAGCCAACTGGGCTGGAAGGAAGACATACGCGACATGAGCAACCAACCCGTCATCAACACCGTAACGAAGCAAGCCGAAAAGTATGAGCGCACAATCAACTATGTGCAGATACCATTCTTCGCTCACCTCGCCTGGGGAAGGGAAAACAATGGATTCAACTTTTTCGTCAACGCCGGTCCACAACTGGGCATATACGTCAGCGAAAGCACCAAGTCTAATTTTGATTGGGCAACGCGCAACATGGATGACCGGTCTAACAAAGTGGTGGCGCAAGACACCATGAGCGTGGAAAACAAAATGGACTATGGAATAGCGGCAGGTGCCGGAGTGGAATGGGCCACTAAGAAACTCGGGCGATTCACGCTTGAGGCACGCTATTATTATGGGCTCGGCAACATATACGGCGATTCCAAACGCGACTATTTCGGGTCAAGCAACTATGGCACGATAACCATCAAGTTAGGATGGCTTGTAGACATAATGAAATGACCAAGAACTATCTATATAGCATTTTATAAACCATAAACTGATTTTATATGTTTGAAAACCAACCAAAAGGACTTTATGCGCTTGCCCTTGCCAACACAGGTGAGCGTTTCGGCTATTACACCATGCTTGCCATATTCGTTCTTTTCCTTCAATCCAATTTCGGATGGGGAGAGGGACTGGCAGGAACCGTCTATGCCACATTCTTGATGCTCGTTTATTTCCTGCCCATTGTCGGCGGTGCCGTGGCAGACAAGATTGGCTTCGGTCGTTGCGTGACGTTCGGCATTATCGTGATGTTTATTGGCTACCTGTTGCTTGCCATTCCCGCTGGCGCAGGCGCTGCCGCGATAGCAATAATGTCGCTTGCCTTGGTGCTCATAAGCATGGGCACGTCTTTATTCAAAGGCAACTTGCAAGTGATGGTAGGCAAGCTTTACGATGCCCCGGAATACGCTAACCAACGCGATGCCGGATTCTCCATCTTCTACATGGCAATCAACATTGGCGCGCTCTTCGCGCCCACTGCCGCCACAAAACTCCACGCTTGGGCAATGACAGCCCTGAACGCGTCGGAGGCCTCGGCCTATCACTATGCATTTGGCGTGGCTTGCTTGTCGCTCGTAGTTTCCATCGCCATATATTACGGCTTCAGATGGACATTCGCGCAAGTGGACAACACGGCCAGCAAGGCAAAGAAGGCCAACGATGAAAAGGCCGTGGAGGCTCATGTTGAGACACCTGAGGAAAAAGCTGACACTCACAGCCGACTGGTGGCCTTGTTCCTCGTGTTCGCCGTGGTCATCTTCTTCTGGATGGCATTCCACCAAAACGGCTTGACGCTTACCTATTTCGCTCGTGACTTTACGCAGACAACGGCCACTGGCCTCGTAGGAATGCTATTCGATGTTACCAACCTGCTGGGTGTCATCGTTATGGTTTACGCCCTGTTCGCGATTTTCCAAAGCAAGACCACAAAAGGACAGATTATCTCTGGTGTCGTGATCCTTGCCTGTGCAGCGTTCCTTGGTTACAAGTTCTTTGACTCTGCTGACCAGACGGTAAACGTTGACGTGCCACTATATCAGCAGTTCAACCCTTGCTTCGTGGTCATGCTCACACCTGTCAGCATGGCTCTCTTCGGCTGGTTGGCATCAAGGAAGAAAGAGCCATCAGCCCCCCGCAAGATTGGACTTGGAATGTTGGTAGCCGGCATAGGTTATGTCATCATGATTGCCGCTTCCATTGGCTTGAGCTATCACGCTTCTTACGTTGCCGACGATCCTCAGCGCGTCAGTCCGTTGTGGCTCGTAAGCACATATCTCGTGCTCACGTTTGCCGAGCTTCTTCTCTCACCCATGGGCATCAGCTTCGTCAGTAAAGTTGCGCCTCAGAAGTATCAGGGTGTGATGATGGGCTGCTGGTTTGGCGCTACAGCCATTGGCAACTTCCTCGTGCAGATTCCGGCTTACCTTTGGAATAATGTGCCTCTCACGGCAGTTTGGGGCGTGCTTGTAGCATTGTGTATTGCAAGCTTCGTCTTCATATTCTCCGTGATGAAGAAGCTTGAGAAAGTGGCTTAAACGATAATCAGATAGACGAAATGAGAATTGTCATTCTATTGATAATAATATTCTCATCGTTGTCAACCAATGCACAGAGCCGCCTGCGCGACTCTGTGACATTGAGCGATGGAACGCGCCAGTTCGTGATGTATCTGCCAGCGAACATCAAAAAAGACGCACCACTGCTCTTAGTGACCCACGGCTATGGCAGTTATCCGAAGTGGCCAAAGTCACTCTCAAAAGCAGCCGACAAATACGGATTCGCCATTTGCGCCCCACAGGGATACAAGGCTCCCAAGGGACGCACGGGATGGAACGTTGGCTACCCAAAGCAAGAAGGTTGGAAACAAGACGACGTAAAATCGTTGTGCAAACTCGCTCGTGTGGTGCAGAAACGTTATCACTTGAGCCGTAAAAACACTTTCTTCACGGGTATGTCAAATGGCGGGGACATAAGTTATCTACTTGCTTATACGAACCAAACGACTTTTCGCGCTTTCTTTTCCGTTGCGGGATTGACACTGTCATGGATTCCCGAGAAGCTGAAAATGAAAAGGCCAGTGCCTTTTGCTGAGATTCATGGTACGGCTGACCACACGTCAGAATGGGATGGAGACGCTGAGAACAAAGGTGGATGGGGAGCCTACCTCGGTGTAGAGGATGCCGTGAACAGAGTCGTGAAGGTTAATGGCTGCTCATTCAAGGACTCGACAGAGATTGGAAGCCTGCGTGGGGACAAGGGGCATAACATCATTAAATACCGCTACGATGGCGGGAAAAAAGGAACGGAAGTGTGGCTATATCGAGTAATTGGAGCTCCACATTGTTGGCACGACAAGGATATAGACATTGGCGAAGAGGAATGGAAATTCTTCAGCAAATACCTAAGTAAATAAGGTCACCATTGATAATGAAAGGGCAAGTTACTTATGAAAATAATTAACTTGCCTTTTCATTTCTAACCTAAAATGAAACATGATTGAAAAAAAGTGGGAAAAAACACGAATAAAACAGTTAGATTTAATCATTTTTTCGTAACTTTGCACCTATAAGAAATTTATTTAGGCATTTCCAGTTCTTTGGAAGTGTAACTCTTATTCTAAAATCAATATTTTCATACATTATATATGTACAAGAAAGAAGAATTATCTGTCATGGGTAAGGAAGAACTTGCCGATATTGCCAGAAAGCTTGAGCTATCCCCTGAAACTTACACTACAAATGAGGAATTGGCTTATGCTATCCTTGACAGACAAGCCGTGATCGGGAGCAAGAAACAGTCGACTAATGACAACAACCAACAAACAGACAATACTCCCTCACAAGACAAAAACTTAAAGTCAATGACGTTGTTTAACGACACGTCTGACCCTCAAAAACTTCTTGCTGACCTTGAGGAGGCGTTAAAGAGTCAACCGAAACATCGTGGGCCCAAGACCAAAGCAGAACGTGAGCTTATGGCCAAAATCGCGGAAGTGAAAAACATGATAGCCTCAGGTTCAAACAGCACAGGGCAGAAGGCTTACGCGCAAGAGGCCATTTCAAATGTGCCTGCTCCTGTGACGCATAAAGACATCCTGCCTGCAGTAGTACCGACAGAAAATGGCAACAATGATGGTACCACCAACATGATTGCCAATTTTCAAGCTAAGATAGCGGCACAGAACGAGAATGCCAAGACCGAGAAAGAAGACGCATCCGATACGCCAGAGGACAATGATACCACAGATAGCGTTTGGGAAGGAGACCCGGCTGATGGCACAGACTTCATCACCGTGGTTGACATACCCGTGGAAGACCAAGGCATTACGCCAAACTACGACATGTTTGACCATCCCACCACAGGACCTTCATTCGTTCAACAACCACCTGTGGAAACGGAAGTTCCCCAGAACGACAATAACATTGACACGCCTGAGCCTTTCGATTTCAACGACATCATCTCAGCCAACGGCGTACTTGAGGTAATGGCCGATGGCTATGGTTTCTTGCGTTCAAGCGATTACAATTATCTTTCGTCACCAGACGACGTCTATGTTCCCAATAACCAGATCAGGCGTTATGGCTTGAAGACGGGAGACGTGATCGAAGCACGCGTACGCCCGCCACACGATGGGGAGAAATACTTCCCGATGACAAGCATCGTTTCAATAAACGGTCGTCGTCCAGAGGAAGTTAGGAATCGCGTGCCATTCGAGAACCTCACGCCATTGTTCCCTGACTGCAAGTTTGACCTTACCGGTGATCCTGCCACGACAAATCTGTCCACCAGAATAGTAGACTTGTTCGCTCCAATAGGAAAAGGCCAGCGCGCGCTGATCGTGGCTCAGCCGAAGACCGGTAAAACCATCTTGATGAAAAACATTGCCAACGCGATAGCCGCTAACCATCCGGAGGCTTACTTGATGATGCTTCTCATCGATGAGCGTCCTGAGGAAGTCACAGACATGGCTCGCACAGTCAACGCCGAGGTAATAGCGTCTACTTTTGACGAACCAGCCGAACGCCACGTAAAGATAGCCGGCATTGTGCTTGAGAAAGCGAAACGAATGGTGGAATGTGGACATGACGTTGTAATATTCCTCGACTCCATAACGCGTTTGGCAAGAGCATACAACACGGTATCTCCAGCTTCAGGCAAGGTTCTTACCGGTGGTGTTGACGCCAACGCGTTGCAAAAGCCCAAACGCTTCTTCGGCGCGGCAAGAAATATCGAAGGCGGAGGATCGCTCACCATCATTGCCACTGCACTTATAGACACGGGCTCTAAGATGGATGAGGTGATATTCGAGGAATTCAAGGGAACGGGCAACATGGAGTTGCAACTCGACCGCAGCCTGTCCAACAAGCGCATCTTCCCGTCAGTTAATCTCGTGGCATCGAGCACCCGCCGCGACGACCTGCTTCTTGACAAGACTTCTCTTGACAGGATGTGGATCCTGCGTAAGTATATTGCGGAAATGACACCATTGGAGGCCATGAACACTATCCACGACCGCATGGTTCATACCCGCAACAATGTTGAGTTCCTTGCCTCAATGAATGGCTAAACGCCAGCCATAATCAATCGGTCAATTGCTGAAATATCATAACGATCAAGCAAAGACGCGTCTTCCTTGAACTTATCCGAAAGGATATTCACGTGGAGATGCGTCTTTGCTTTTTTTGCCTCTTCGGCCTTAATAGACACAAATTCTGTAAAGCGTTTAGCGGCACCTTCTCCTTGCCCCATGAACCATAGGCAATAGCCAGCGTTGAGATGGTCGACGGCAACGTCACTGCCCGAGGCAAGGATGCCTTCATACAGTTTCAACGCTTTTTCCGTTTGTTTCGTGCACAGAAGTCCCCATGCCAACACTCTCCTCACGTCGACATTGCCTTGGTCGTTATAATAAAGCTCGTAGAGAATCTTAACCGCTTCGTCTTCCTTGTTGTCATTGATAAGCGCAATAGCCTCGTTCATCTTGTACTGCTGTTTATCCGGGAAGAGTTCCGACAGACGACGATAGAGCTCCGTGGCCTTGGCATAATGAGCACAATGAAAACTTGCTTGGGCATAACCTTTCAGCGATTGCTCACCATGATTCTCAATTTCATATGCCTTGGCAAACAACTCCTCGGCCTGGCTGAAATAACCGTCTTTTAAGGCTATTCGAGCTGCCAAAAGGTTATCATCCAATCGACTCTCATCATAATAGTTGTCGAGCATCGCCTTGGCAACAACTAACATCTTCCGTTTTATAAGAAACTTTACGATGCCAATGGCACCATCGTGCATGGTCGCATGAAAAACCGGATTGTCAAGAAACATTCGGTTAGCATCGTTGTCAAAAGGATTGCTGAAAGCCTTACGACTGTCATTGATGCGGAAAAACCTGTAAAGGTCTTGAAGATATTGCCTGCGAAAAAAAGCAGGAGTATTCATGACTCCTTCCATGCCTGGCACGACCATGCCGGCGTTGTTGCTTATCATTTCCTTGATGTTGGCAGGCAGTTGGGGAAAAACCGAGGACATTGCCAATGCGAAACTGTATTTATCCGAGTCACAAAATGGCATAGTTGACAATAAGTTAGACATGAACTTTGTGTCTCTTACCTCTTGCGGTAAATGACCAAGGCCGGGGTGCAGCATGTAAAAAGGCGTAAACCAATTGGACAAGGTAAAGAAGAAACCAAAACGCTTCATCTTGGAGAATCCGCCAAAATAGATGTCTGCGCCACGCTTCTGCATTTCCGCCATTTTGCGCATGCCTTGTTCCATTTCCTCTATTTTCTTGTCGCTGCTATCACCATGGAGAATGTCGTCCATCGGGTTTTCGTCTTTCTCCCTTATGCCAAACCTCGTTACTTCAAGATTTTGGTTCTTGATTATGTTTGGCATAACGTCCCTCTCTATCGTTTCGGTATCTTGTTCGGCAGACATGCAAAACACGACTTGCATTTGCAGTTCCACCAACTCATCACGAAAGCCCTTGTCTGCCATCAATGGTTTTAAGCTTTCCCTTATGTTCGGGAACAAGTTGAAATCCCCATTGTCCAACGTGAATACCCAGCCAATGAGAGCCCTTTGCTTCAACTTTTCATCCGTAGCTTCCTTGTAAATTCTTAATAGCATCAATACCTTTACCGGGTCGGGCGACAAAAGTGACGACATCATAACCGCCGCAGACAATGAAAGCGCGTCGGTTGTCTCGATTATGGGAGAAAGAATGAGATTCGCAATGTCGTTGGCATGTTCATTGCTCCACTGTCCAGAACACAATATTTGATTGAAAGCATTCGACATTATATTATGCCGACGTTCATAAAGCATCTTGCGCTTTTCAGCTACCTTTTGCTCTGGCTCAAGTGTCAACATTGCCAAGTCTGACACAAACAGCTCAAGGCCATTACGAAGGCTGTCCACGTCAAGCCGCGTGGCATCGCGAGGTACCAATGTTCTTACGAAAGGATCAAACTGCTTGCGCACTTGCAGTTCAACGTCCGTCAGTTTCCTATAAAGACGTTGAACCAATTTGCCATATAAGTCGGCGCGCGAATTGTCTTGAAAACCACGAAGCATATATTCGCTCATCAAGCGGTAGCTATCGCCTATGCTCTCAAGCTCGTCGTCGGACGGACGCGAATAATCAGCCATGATGACACTTGTCTTGCTCAATACAGAACCAAGAGGCTGTCTCTCTGACAATTGTTTCTTTAGCGAGCTTGTGCTCCTGATGAAGTCTTTCCAGTTGGTATCGTCAAGTCTTGTCATATATTGTCTGTCAATATCTTTTCGCAATGTTAATGTCACGCTCTCTTGGCTGCCTCACATGATTGAACCGCAATTTAGGCAAGGCCTTAATGGTTTTAGCATCAGCGTTTGTATATTTGGTGATGACAGTAGCATAGTGTTGCAATCCAAAACGATTGATTGAATCCACGGCAATGTTATATGCCTTTACGAAGTTGTCGAGTTGTTTCTGCCGCCTTTTGTCTTTCAGCGCGTTTTCCCTGAACGCTATCACACCGAGACGTATGTTCTTGTCACGACTATCCATAAGCATCGGGTTATTATACAAGCGCGCGGTCGTGGCTTGAGGCTCAGTGAACAGCGCCGCATCCATCTCGTTGTTGATAATCATTTTTATGCGAATACGTGGATCATTAATCTGAACCTTAAAAACGTCAAACTTGGGTTTGGCGCTGTCTATCGCATAATCCGCAAGATAATCTGTCACGGAAAATCGCGTCATTGCTATCATCTTGTCAGATAATTGCTTGAGCTCCTTGATGCGCGAAATACGATTTGTGTACAGTTGCCAATAAGCGTTCGTCGCAGTTATGTATCGCAACGCCACGCCCTTTTTCTTCAATCTTTCCGTGCGTATAAGGTCGCTGACCATGCCTTCAACGTACTTGCCTTTTATCAACGTGTCGCAATCAATCTGGGCACTTCTCTGCTTCAAGCGCACATCCACGCCGTTTTTCTTGAACAGGCTATCCTCCACTCCAATGAAAAGTGGCAAACAATCAAGGGTGGGCACCGTGGCAACTTTCAACGCAAGACTATCCTCGCACAACAGTTCCTCGCGCGATAGTTTTTCCTCTTGCTTTTTCTCTTTATAACTCTTGTTGCAAGAACATATTGAAGTGGAAAGCAATAACAGGCTAAAGACAGACGTCATTGCCACCCTGCCCTTGATTAATCCAAGATTCCTAATCGTCCTCATATTCCGTAGTGTCGTTGATGCCAGCCTCACGCAGGGCTTCCCTACGCTCCCTGCATGTTCCACATTTTCCACAATGCTTCTCGCCACCCTTGTAGCAACTCCAAGTCTCGCTGTAATCTATGCCAAGGGCCTTGCCATGTCTCGCGATGTCAGCCTTAGTCAAGTTTGTGTAAGGGGCCCATATCTCAACACCCACGTAAGTGCCTGCCTTAGCTGCCGCTGACATGTTGTTTACGAACTCGGGACGGCAATCCGGGTAAATGGCGTGATCGCCACCGTGATTGGCCATCATCACATGTTTCAAGTGATTAGACTCCGCAAGTCCAACGGCTATCGAAAGCATTATGCCATTGCGAAAAGGAACTACGGTAGACTTCATGTTCTCGTCGTCATAGTTTCCCTCTGGAATGGCCTCGGCGCCTTCAAACAGACTTGACTTGAAATATTCAGACATAAAACCAAGGTCGATGGTTATGTGAGGTATACCCAAACGCTTGCAGTGCAACTCCGCAAACGGAATCTCACGCTGATTGTGATTGCTTCCATAGTTGAACGACACGCCCAAGGCAATGCGATCCTTATATTCGTAAAGCATCGTGATGGAATCCATTCCACCGCTGACTATTATTATACTGTCTTTCATAAGTCAGATTATTAATTATTAATCATTAATTAAACAAAGCCCTAAGCGCTTCCTCCACTTTCTTGACAGGATGAAGCTGAATGGCATATTTTTTAAGGTTTATACCTTTCATGTTATAAGCGGGCAATATAATGTGATTGAATCCGAGTTTCTCCGCTTCGGCTATTCGCTGTTCCACACGGCTGACAGGCCTTACCTCACCGCTAAGCCCCACCTCGCCGCACATGCACCAACCATTCTCAATTGGCGTGTCAACATTACTTGACAACACGGCGGCTATCACGCTAAGGTCCATGGCCATATCCGTGACCCTCATCCCGCCGGCAATGTTGAGGAATACGTCTTTTTGCATAAGTTTGAAACCAACGCGCTTCTCCAATACGGCAAGAAGCATGTTCAACCTGCGTTGGTCAAATCCTGTCGCCGAACGTTGTGGCGTGCCATACGCGGCTGTCGAGACCAAGGCTTGGGTTTCCACAAGGAAAGGTCTGAGACCTTCTATGGTGGAACTGATGGCCACTCCTGAAAGTCCATCATGGTTTTCTGTTAAAAGAAGCTCTGAGGGGTTTGATACCGCGCGCAGGCCGTCTTGTCGCATTTCATAAATACCGAGTTCCGACGTGCTGCCAAATCGGTTTTTAATACTTCTCAATATCCTGTATACATAATGTTGGTCACCCTCAAACTGTATCACGGTGTCAACAATATGCTCAAGGATTTTTGGACCAGCCAAAGTGCCTTCCTTGTTTATGTGGCCAATGAGTATGACAGGTACTCCACTGCTCTTTGCGAATCTTAGCAAGGACGCCGCGCATTCCCTGACTTGTGAAATGCTTCCGGGAGAAGAATCGACTTGCTCTGTGGATATGGTCTGGATTGAGTCAATCACCACAAGACTTGGATGCAATTGCTGAATGCCAGCATATATCTTTTCCAACGCTGTCTCACAAAGGATAAACACGTTATCAATTTCATTCGCCGGGTCGTCAGCATTTCCATCCTTGCCAACAGTGTCACCATGCGCCCCTTTTCTTATTCTCTCCGCCCTCATCTTTATTTGATGAGCGCTCTCCTCTCCACTGACATACAAGATAGGCATGTCGTGCATGCCAAGAAGGGTCTGCAAAGTGAGGGTCGACTTTCCTATGCCTGGCTCACCGCCAAGCAACACAATGCTCCCCGGTACGAGACCTCCTCCCAATACGCGGTTTAATTCTGGATCGTTGGTGTCTATTCTCGGCGCGTCTTGCAAGGGTATTTCTTTAAGACGCAGCGGTTTGCTATCGTCATGGCCCACAAGCGACTTGCCAACGCGCTTGCTGAATGAAGCCGCCGTGTTCTTAGCGTTCATGGAGCCATAGTTGGCATCAACTTTTATCTCCTTGAAACTATCCCACTCGCCACAGGAAGGGCAACGCCCAAGCCACTTGGCCGACTCATATCCGCAGTTGCTGCAGACATACATGGTCTTGTCTTTCGCCATGGCTACAAGCTAATTATATTCTTTTTTTGTAAACGTCTTGTCAATCAAGACTTCACCAGTAGTGCTCGATTTCATCACATAACGGAAATTATAACCCGCTTGCTTATACTCCTTCATGCTTGTGTTATCTTTCAAACTGCCAAGGATGGTTGACACGATTTCTTTCTTATGAATTTCTATGATGGCAGAATCATCCAACTTGCCTGACAAGGAATAATAATAACCAAACGTATGTGTTTCACGGGAAAAGGTAACACTGTCTGTCCGCTGACAGTTTTCCACTGGCGTTGGACAATAACGTTCCGTATAATCTTCCGCCGTCTTTGCCGCAAGGTCTTCCAACGTGGTGCGGTGACACCCCGAAAATAAAAGAGCCACAAAAGCAAGAAACAATAACTTGTGATTCATCGTCTATATTCTGTCTTCTTTGTTTTGAATTCTTTTTAGCGCAAAGTTAAGAAAAATATGTAATTTTAGATAATCATTGTCCCATCTTTTTTGTAACTTTGCGACAAAGATTACTATTTTCGAATGGAAAACATCCGCAATTTTTGCATTATAGCTCATATCGATCACGGAAAGTCAACATTGGCTGACAGAATGCTTGAATACACCAAGACCATCAAGATTACTGAGAATCAGATGCTTGACGACATGGATCTTGAGCGTGAGCGTGGCATAACCATCAAGAGCCACGCCATAGAGATGGAATATGAGCTTAATGGACAGAAATACATTCTCAACTTAATAGACACTCCGGGACACGTTGACTTCAGCTATGAGGTGTCAAGGAGCATCGCCGCATGCGAAGGCGCATTGCTTGTAGTGGATGCCACGCAAGGCGTACAAGCCCAGACCATATCCAACTTGTATATGGCCATTGACCACGACCTGGAAATAATACCTGTCATCAACAAGATAGACATGCCCAACGCCATGCCTGATGAGGTTGAGGACGAAATCGTGGACCTTATAGGTTGTGACCACGAGAGCATCATCAGGGCCAGCGGCAAGACAGGCGAAGGCGTGCCAGACATACTGAAAGCTGTCGTGGAGCGAATACCGTCGCCTAAGGGTGACCCCAAGAAGCCGCTGCAAATGCTTATCTTCGACTCCATATTCAACTCTTTCCGCGGTATCATAGTCCTTGGAAAGGTCATCAACGGCGTAGTTCGTCAAGGCGACAAGGTGAAGTTCGTGCAGACCGACATGGAATATACGGCCGACGAGGTTGGTGTCTTGAAGATGGACATGGAACCTCGCAAGGAGCTGTCTACCGGCGAGGTTGGATATATCATATCAGGTATCAAGACAGCGACAGAGGTTAAAGTGGGAGACACCATAACCCACGTTAATAATGCTTGCGAGAAAGCCATTGAGGGATTCCAAGAGGTTAGGCCAATGGTATTCGCAGGTGTTTACCCTATTGACCCAACTGAATACGAAAACCTTCGCAGCTCGCTTGAAAAGTTGCAACTCAACGACGCAAGCCTTACTTTCATGCCAGAGTCCTCGCAGGCGTTAGGCTTTGGTTTCCGTTGCGGCTTCCTCGGTCTTCTGCACATGGAGATTGTGCAGGAACGTCTTGACCGTGAATTCAACATGGAAGTCATTACCACAGTGCCAAACGTGTCTTATAAAGTGTACACTAAGCAAGGTGATGAATTGGAGGTTCATAATCCGAGTGGCCTGCCCGACCCTACCGAGATTGACCATATTGATGAGCCTTACATCAAGGCAAGCATCATTACGTCGAGCGATTATATCGGCCCAATCATCAAGCTTTGCCTTGACAAACGTGGAGAACTACTTGATCAGCAATACATTTCCGGTAACAGGGTGGAGCTACACTTCATGATTCCATTGGGCGAGATAGTCATCGACTTCTATGACAAGCTGAAATCCATTTCCAAAGGCTATGCGTCTTTCGATTACCACATAGACAGCTACCGTCCGTCAAAGCTTGTCAAACTTGACATCTTGCTCAACGGTGAGCCTGTTGACGCCTTGTCCACTCTTACACATCAAGACAACGCCGTCACTATGGGTCGTAACATGTGTGGCAAACTAAAAGAGCTGATTCCGCGTCAGCAATACGACATAGCCATTCAAGCCGCCATTGGCGCGAAAATAGTGGCACGAGAAACCGTGAAGCAGGTCAGGAAGGACGTGCTTGCCAAGTGTTATGGCGGTGACGTAAGCCGAAAGAGGAAACTTCTTGAAAAGCAAAAGAAGGGCAAAAAGCGCATGAAGCAAATCGGCAATGTGCAAGTTCCACAAAAGGCTTTCCTCGCCGTGTTGAAGCTTGACTAAGTTTGGAAGAACAATTTTATAGCCTAAATAATATCATAACGATGAAAGAACTTCAGAACACAACCCGTGACATAGCACGTGAGCTTGCGAGAAAGTACAGCACGATGACTCACGAAGAGCTTGACATGCTTGAAAGCATCCTCGTACCGAAGAGGTATTCGAAGGGAGAGATGATTTTAAAAGAAGGTGAAGTCTGTGAGAACATTTATTACATAGACAAGGGATTAGTTAGGCAGTTCTATTTCAAGAATAACAAGGAGTTGACCGAGCACATCGGTTCTGATGGTGAGATATTCATGTGCATCGAGAGTCTTTTCAAGGAAGAGCCCACTCGACTGCAAATTGAGGCACTGGAGCCTTCTTCCATATATCTCATTCCAAAGCACAGGCTTGAGCAAGTGGCACTACACAACGTCAACATCCAGATTTTGTACAGGAAGATACTGGAAGAGAGCCTCATCATTTCCCAGATTCACGCAGACCTGTTGAGGTTTGAGACGGCGCAGAACAGGTATTTACGCCTGTGCAAGATGAAGCCGCAAGTCGTGCTTCGCGCACCATTGGTTTATATCGCAAGCTATCTGCAAATGACGCCAGAGACATTGAGCCGTGTAAGGGCCGCGTCAATAATCTAACGTCTTTCGTGGGACTACAAAAACGAGACACGAATTTTAATCTATAAATAACAAAATACACAAGGGCGACTTTGAAATAAAGCCGCCCTTGTCGTTTATGTGTATAGGTATTGTTTCACTTAATCAAGCTCCATGGAACATGTAGTTCTTCATCGTTTCTTCTGTAAGGCGAGTGAAGAGTTCAAGTGTGAGCTTGTCGGCAACCTCAAGCGCATGGATAAGAATGGTGTCGCTGAAATGCTGAAGCATGTCTTGCGCCTCCATTGGACTGTCCTTATAAATGGCAAGATACTTAGCCTCAAACTCTTTTTGACGCTGGTCATTCTCCGCCTCCAGTTTAGCGTAAGTCTCTTTCACCAAAGGAGCATAAACGTTATAGTTGGTCATGGCCAATGTCATAACCTTGCGGAATTTCCAATAAGCAGAACCGTCGGAACAATGATTATCACCAATCTGATAAGCCTTAGGGAAACTCTTTATGCCTTGATAGATAGGCAGGAATACTCCCAGGTCAGCCATTCCGTTAGCTACATATGTAATGTGGCCAATGGTGTCAGGAAGCCAAGGACGAACCTGAAGCAGGTGGGTCTGCGTGGTCCTGAAAATGGAAACCGGACGCCATGGTTCGTGCCCGTTGTTGTGGAGGTACGGGTCATGATCTGTGCCGTCGTAGTGGAAACGGAAAGCCTGGCGCAATTCCTTGATGCCAATGTGCCCACTGTCTGGTGTAGCATACACGGGGAAATCGTTTACATTCACGTCCTGCACCATCGATGGCGTGAAGAGCTTTTGCAAGCCCCATACACGCGTATAATTGTAGGTATGGTCGGCGATATCGTCTTTTGAGTAGGCCTTATGAAAGTCAAACTTTCCATCCTTAGGATTCCACAAGCCGTTTTTCTCAGCGAAAGAAAGCAAATCCTTATCGGCAAGGAAATTATCCGTGTCGTCGGGATCATAGTCACGGAAACGACTTTGGTTACCCGTTACAAAATACTTGTCATTCGGGATACGGCACGCGAGCCAGTGGTGTCCGCAAGCGTTCTCGAGATACCAAGTCTCCTTGTTGTCGATGAAGCCAATGCCGAATCCTTCAGCAGAGCTGTACTTTTCAATCATGGCTCCAAGCCTTTCCACGCCTTCACGCGCTGTATGGATATATGGCAACACCGTGTTGTAGGTGCAGTTTTCAGCCAATCCGTCAGCTACGTAAGGGTCATGTTTCAATGCCTCCGGACTGCTGAAGATGGTTTCCGTGGAGCTTTCTCCCACTCCTGCCGTGTTGAAACCAGCGCTGCCCCATTCATGATGATACTGATAGTCAGGCAGTGCGGTATAACCTAAACGTTTCTTAGGCAGTGGACACTTGAAGGCACTGTCGTTGGCAACAAACTCTTCGGGTCCGTTGTCGGTTTCGTCAAAGACAAGCCAGTTCTTGCAACGCATGGCGTCGAAGTCCTCGCTTCGAGCGTATATGCGCGAACCGTCACCTGTCAGTTCACCACCAACGACTATGGTGGTGCACTCTGACAAACTGCTTTTCCTTTGCTTTTCCATGATAAATGATATTAAGACTTTTGGCTATTTATTTCTTGCCAATGTTCATAATCCAACGAATCGGATGCTTTATGAAGCCTTTCAAGCCGCGCTCATTGAGGTTAGGCTGAACCACGCCTTTCTTTGCTTTCTGCTTTCCGTCCTCAGCCTGCTTTGATTGCGCCTTCTGGTTTTGCGTCTGCTGCCTGCGTTGCTTGTCGGCATATTTATGGCGTCCGCGCTGCTTTTGGCTTTCGCCCTCAGGCCTTGCCTGTTGTTGAGCGTGCTGGCGTTCCTGCTTTTGTCCTTTTCCGCGCTGCCTCCGGTCTTGCTTCTGCTGACCTTGTTGCTGTGTTTGCTGCTGACCTTGCTTCTGTTGTTGGTCTTGCTGTGACTGTTGGCCTTGTTTCTGGCCTTGCTTCGGCTGCTGACCTTGTTTCTGCTGGCCTTGCTTTTTCTGCTGTTGGTCTTGCTGTTGGCCTTGGCTCTGTTCTTGCTGATTACCGCGCTTTGACTTTTGCCTCTGCCTGTCTTCAGCATTCCTGTTGTCACCCTTGTCCCTGCCGCGTCCAGACCGTTGCTTCGAGTCCTTGTGGGCATTAGTGTCACGGTCTTTCCTCCTCCGGCTCTTGGCCGACGTCTTGCCCGGACGGCGCGACGTGGTGTATTCTGGGCCTTCCAAGCAACCTTCAGGCAACGGATTCTTTTGAATGTCCTGTCCAAGGAATTTCTCTATCTGGTGGAAGGCGTACATGTCGTCCTCGTTGACAAACGTGATGCCAACGCCATCCCTGTCGGCACGTGCCGTGCGGCCAATGCGGTGGACATAGTCCTCGGCATCGTGCGGAACGTCAAAGTTGATGACCATTGCTATGTCGTCAATGTCAATACCGCGCGCCACGATATCGGTAGCCACGAGCACATCTATCTGGCCGCTCTTGAACTTGAACATTATGTCATCCCTCTCAGCTTGCTCAAGGTCGGAGTGCATTTCCCCACTGTTGATTTTCATCTTTTGCAGGGCCTGGTTTATCTGCTTCACCTTCATCTTGCTGCCAGAGAAGATTATCACTCGTTTCAAGTCGCCAGCCTTGAAAATGTCCTGTATGATTTGCAACTTTTGCGTCTCATAGCAAATATATGCACTCTGCTTTATCTTCTCGGCGGGCTTGCTCACAGCAAGCTTTACCTCAACAGGATTCTTCAACAAGCTCTGTGCAAGCTTCTCTATGTCTTTTGGCATTGTGGCCGAGAACATTATTGTTTGGCAATTGTCCGGAAGCTTTGAGGCTATCTTCATGATGTCGTCAGAGAAACCCATGTCAAGCATACGGTCGGCCTCGTCGAGAACGAAGAAGCTTACTTTAGACAAGTCGATGTTCCCCATGGAGATATGCGATATCAATCGTCCAGGAGTGGCGATAATGACGTCGGCTCCAAGGCGCATGCTCTTCATCTCCTGGTCGTAACGGTTGCCGTCGTTGCCACCGTACACGGCCACGCTCGACACGTCGGGCAAGTAATAAGAAAAGCCTTGCATCGCCTGGTCTATTTGCTGGGCAAGCTCACGCGTCGGCGACATCACTATGCAGTTGACAACATCCTTGGGATAGTCGCCACTGTCAAGCTTGGAGAGGATGGGCAGCAGATACGCGGCCGTCTTTCCCGTTCCTGTCTGGGCCACGCCCATGACGTCGTGGCCATCCAAGATAGGCGGTATACACTTTTCCTGCACAGGGGTGCATTCATCAAAACGCATGTCGTAAAGAGCGTCGAGAACGTTGTCGGTGAGATTTAATTCTTCAAATTTCATTGTTTTCTTTCTTTTAATGACAACCGCCAAGGCGGCATGGGATGGTTGATGGGGTGATTTTAATTTGGTGCCTTTCTATAACAGACAAACGCTATTATGGCGAACACGATGTTCGGCATCCACGCGGCCAACATTGGCGGGAAGCCGGCGTTGATGGCGAATGTGGCAGAGATGGTCTGGAACAAGATGTATCCAAACGACAGTGCCAAGCCTATGCCGAGGTAGACACCCATTCCTCCTTTTCGCTTTCTCGCTGAGAGCGATGCTCCGATGATGGTGAGTATGAACGACGCGAACGAAGAGGCTATTCGCTTGTAATACTCCACTTGATATTGAACCACATTTCCAGAGCCGCGGTCTATCTGCTTGGAGATGTAGTCTTTGAGTTCCGGCGACGTGAATGTCTCCTGTTGGCCTTTGGAGTATACAAGGTCGGTAGGCTCCATCTGTATCACGGAATCCTTGCGCGCCCCACTCGTGATGTGCTCCCTCAAGCCTTTCAACTGGCGAAGCTTCCAGTTGGAAAGCGTCCAATGGTACTTGCTGTCTGAGATTGTGTCATACTGCACGTCAGTGGCAGTCAAGTGGGAGACGAGCTTCTTTTCCTGAAACTTGTCGAGACAGAAGCCATAGCCTCGCTTCATGTTGTTGTCGTAGTGCTGAATGTAGGCGATGACCCCTGGCGCCACCTGCAACTGCACATTCTCCGCCGACGTGTTCTTCTTCTTGTTCTTGTACATCGACTCGAAGTTTTGCCTAATCACCGTCCCGTGAGGAATGACGTAGGCAGAGAGATAATACGACAACGCGGAAAGAAAGACGCACGACATCATGTAAGGCCTCAGCAGGCGCTTGAACGAGATTCCGGCCGAGAGCATGGCTATGACCTCAGAGTTGCCCGCGAGCTTTGTGGTGAAAAAGATGACCGCGATGAAGACGAACAACGCGCTGAAGAGGTTGGCGAAGTAAGGGATGAAGTTGGCGTAGTAATCGAACACTATGGCGCTCAATGGCGCATGGTATTCGGTGAACTTCGCCAGGTTCTCATTGATATCGAAGACGATGGATATGGAGATAATCAAGGCTATGGAGAAGAAATATGTCCCGATAAACTTCTTGATGATGTACCAATCTATCCTCTTGATATAACGGAAGACGTTGAGATATCTCAGCACTCGCAGGAAGCGAAGCCTCCTGCCAATCCATTTGAATATCCTTTGAAGCAGGCGCGTGTGGTTGGCTGTCCACCTGAAGAAGCGATGCAACCATTTCGGGTGCCTCGACATCCATCTTCCAGCCTTGTAGAGTCGGCGATGCTTCCTTATCTTACTGAAACTCTTCATACTTAGCCTTTCTTCTTATCGCCTCTGCCCCAGTTGGTCTATAATGCCATTCTTCCACTGCACGAAGTCGCCGGCGATGATGTGTTTTCTCGCGTCGGTGACAAGCCTCAAGTAGAAAGCGAGATTGTGTATGCTCGCGATCTGCATGGCAAGCAACTCCTGCGCCTTGAAAAGGTGGTGCAGATACGCCTTTGTCGTGACGCGGTCTATCTCGCAACCGTCTGCGTCAACCGGCGAGAAGTCCATCTCCCATTTCTTGTTGCGCATGTTCATCGTGCCCTCATAGGTGAAGAGCATGGCGTTGCGTCCGTTGCGTGTCGGCATCACGCAGTCGAACATGTCCACTCCTCGCTCAATGCCCTCAAGGATGTTTTGCGGAGTGCCTACGCCCATCAGGTAACGTGGCTTGTCCTTGGGCAGAATCTCGTTGACCACCTCTATCATCTCATACATCACCTCTGTGGGCTCACCTACCGCCAAGCCTCCTATCGCGTTGCCTTCCGCGCCCTTGTCGGCCACATACTTGGCGGCCTCTTGCCTGAGGTCCTTGAACGTGCATCCTTGCACTATCGGGAATAGCGACTGATGGTAGCCGTAAAGCGGCTCGGTCTCGTTGAAACGCTTTATGCAGCGGTCGAGCCAGCGCTGGGTCATGCCGAGGCTCTTCTTGGCATAGGCATAATCGCTCACGCCCGGAGGACACTCGTCGAGGGCCATCATTATGTCCGCGCCTATCACGCGCTCGGTGTCCATCACGTTCTCGGGGGTGAAAATGTGCTTTGAGCCGTCAATGTGTGAACGAAACTCGCAACCTTCCTCCGTGAGCTTACGAATGCCCGACAGGGAGAACACCTGGAAGCCACCACTATCTGTAAGGATAGGGCGCTCCCAACCATTGAAACCATGAAGGCCGCCAGCCTTCCTGAGCACCTCAAGGCCTGGACGCAGGTAAAGGTGGTAAGTGTTGCCGAGAATAATCTGTGCTTTAACCTGAGACCGCAACTCGCTGAAATGAACGCCTTTTACCGCGCCTGCGGTACCCACTGGCATGAATATCGGCGTCTCTATCTTGCCATGATCGGTGGTTATCACGCCCGCGCGGGCATCAGAGGCTTTGTCGGTATATTGGAGCTGAAAATCCATATCTGTTTATCGGGACAGCTTGTGTCCCTGTGCTTGTTTATCTTGTTTACTTTTCGTTGTCCTTCTTCTCGTGCTTGTCCTCGTCGTTGGGAATGGTGAGGTCTATCGGGTTCTTCACCTTCTCGTCGGTAAGCGCGAAGTCCCAAACGTCCTGCACGTTTTCCACATAGTGGAAGCTCACGCCTTTCAGAAACTCTTGGGGTATCTCCTCGATGTCCTTCTTGTTGTCCCTGCAAATCACGATGTCGGTTATGCCGGCACGCTTCGCCGCGAGAATCTTCTCCCTTATTCCTCCCACGGGCAACACCTTGCCGCGAAGGGTTATCTCACCCGTCATGGCGGTGTTGAGCCTCACCTTGCGCTGCGTAAGCGCCGAGGCCAACGATGTGGCTATCGTTATGCCTGCCGATGGGCCATCTTTTGGCGTGGCGCCCTCTGGCACGTGTATGTGGATGTTCCAGTTCTCGAACACGCGGTAATCCACGCCCAACTTGTCGCAATTGGCCTTCACGTATTGCAGGGCTATTATGGCACTCTCCTTCATCACGTCGCCGAGGTTTCCCGTCAGCGTCAGCTTTCCGGCCTTGCCTTTCGAGAGCGAGGTCTCTATGAAGAGTATCTCGCCACCCACCGAGGTCCAGGCCAAGCCTGTCACCACGCCGGCATAGTCGTTGCCTTGGTATATGTCGCGCATGAAGGGCGGCTTGCCGAGCAGGTCTTCCACGTCGGCCACGGAGATGGCCTTTTCTGGTATTGGCTCGCTCATGGCAATGCGCAGTGCCTCTTTTCTCAGAGCCTTGTCAATCTGCTTCTCCAGCTGCCTGACGCCGCTCTCGCGGGTATAGTTTTCTATGATGTTCTCCAATGCCTGCTTTGAGAATTTTATCTTCGCCTCCGTCTTGTCGAGACCATTGTTCTTCACTTCCCTTGGCACGAGGTGGCGCTTAGCTATCTCTATCTTTTCCTCGGTGACATAGCCTGGCACCTCGATGAGTTCCATTCGGTCAAGCAGAGGTCTCGGAATGGTGCTTATGTCGTTGGCCGTGGCAATGAAAAACACCTTCGACAGGTCGTAGTCCACGTCGAGATAGTTGTCGTGGAACGTGCTGTTCTGCTCAGGGTCGAGCACTTCAAGCAACGCCGACGACGGGTCTCCGTTGTAGTTGTTTGACGACACCTTGTCTATCTCGTCGAGTATGAACACGGGGTTCGACGACCCTGCCTTCTGTATGCTCTTTATTATCCTGCCCGGCATGGCGCCGACGTAGGTGCGGCGATGGCCGCGTATCTCGCTCTCATCATGCAGTCCGCCAAGCGACACCCTCACATACTTGCGTTTCATGGCTGCGGCAATGCTCTTGCCAAGCGACGTCTTGCCCACGCCCGGAGGGCCGTAAAGGCAGAGTATGGGCGACTTCAAGTCGCCGCGAAGCTGCAGCACGGCGAGATATTCCAATATGCGCTCCTTCACCTTCTCCATGCCGTAATGGTTGCGGTCGAGGATGGCACGCGCCCGCTTCAGCTGCAGGTCGTCGGTGGTGCAATAGTTCCACGGCAACGACACCATCATGTCGAGATAGTTGAGCTGGACGCTATATTCAGGGCTCTGCTGGTTGAAGGTGTCGAGCCTCCCCAGCTCTTTCTTGAACAGCTTGGCTATGGCCTCAGGCCAGTCCTTGTCCTTGGCCTTTTTCTCAAGCGAGGCTTTCGCGGCGGTTTCCGTGTTGTCGCCAAGCTCCTCCTTGATGTTCTTCATCTGCTGGTGGAGGAAATATTCCTTCTGCTGCTCGTCGAGGTCAACGCGTGTCTTGTTGCGAATGTCGCCCTTCAGTTTGGCAAACTGTATCTCGCGGTTCTCCACCTTGAGCAGCTCAAGGCCGCGCTCCCTCATGTCGCCAAGCTTGATGAGTCTTGCCTTGTCTTCCACGGGGAAGGGAAGGTTCGTACACGCGAAATTCACCAGCATGGTGTTGTTGGTGATGTTCATAAACGACATTATGCTGTCGTCGGGTATGTCGTCGTTGAGGCGTATGAGCTCTTGCGTCACCGAGCGCACGTTGTCGGCTATGGAATTAAACTCGGTGTCGTTGGCGTCGGGCACGCTCTCCGGAAGCGGCACCACATGACCTTTGAGATAGCTGCGCCTTGACGTTATCTTCTCAAGCGTGCACCTGCACGTGGCCTGGAAAATGGCGGTGATGGCGTTAGACGCGGGCATTTCTATGATACGCACGAGCTTGGCCATGACACCTACATCATGAACGTCGCTCTTGTCGTAAGGTTGCTCGTTCTCTGGGTCTTTCTGGCAAAAGATGGCACAAACGCGATTTTTCGAGTCCTTGCTCAAGTAATGCGCAAGGTTGATGCTTGGCTGCCTGCCGAGGAGGATGGGAACCAATATCCCAGGCATCACCACCATGTTGCGTGTGGTAAGGATGGGGCAATCGCATTCCTTGCCCTCCTTGAAAATGGTGGAAATGTCGCCCTCATAGTCAGCAAACATCTGTATGGTCGTATTTTCTTTTGGCATATCGTGTCAATACCTAATGAATCAGTATAAAATATTCTATATAAAAACGATATGCAAAGTTACGAAGAATATAATAAAACAGCGCAAATGTCGTTGGAAAAGTATGGGAAAGACATTTCAATTTAAAAAATTCACCATCGCGCAAGACCGCTGCGCAATGAAAGTAGGCACGGATGGCGTGCTTCTCGGCGCTTGGGCGCGAGGCGGCAAGCGCGTTCTCGACATCGGCACGGGCACTGGTCTCGTAGCGCTGATGATGGCACAAAGGTTTACCGATGCCGTGGTAGACGCGGTGGAAATAGACCATGACACGGCGGGGCAAGCCATGGAAAACGTCTCAAGCTCTCCTTTCGCCAACCGCGTGAAGGTTTTTGCCAAGGCCTTGCAAGACTTCGAGCCCGACGCTCCATACGACAGCATCGTCACCAACCCACCCTTTTTCAGCAACAGCCTGCTTGCGCCCGATTCTTCGCGAACAATGGCAAGGCACACGGTGGCGTTGGCGTTTGCAGACATATTGGCGTTTGCCGCGAGGCATCTTGCCGAGGATGGTGAGATATCAGCCATTATACCAACCGACTGCATGGAATCGTTCTCGCAAGAGGCTTTCATGCGCGGAATGTTCCAGACACGCCTGTACATGATTAAGACCGTGGAGCGCAAACCAGCGAAACGCTGCCTGATAGCCTTTTCCAAGTCACGCCCCATGACGTTCGACAAGGCTGAGGTGGTGCTAATGGGCAAGGATGGCAAACGCTCCGATTGGTACGACTTGGCAACCCGAGAGTTTTATTTGTGAATGTCACCGACGGCTAAGATAACTTTTGTGGAGCATGGAAATAGCATAAACGGGACCATGCGCCAAGGTCAAATTGTAAAATATTATTGCCAAAATTTAACACTTGGGAACAGGTGCATTTAGAGCGGAAAAACGGCTCGGAGGTGCCCCTCTTCAACTCCGAAAACCGGTTTTTGGCCAAAAATCATTGGCGTTACGGTGCAATCGCGTTGCCGTTACGGTGTAATGGCAACGCCATTTCAGTGTAACGGCAACGCGATTGCACTGTAACGGCGACGCGATTGCACTGTAACGGCGGCGCTAAATCAGCTTATTAGAGGCTTCTAAAAAACGCTAAAATTACAACTTATTGATATTCAACGATTTATTAAAACAGCCCATAATTGCGTTATTTCCACCGAATAGAAGGCTTGGTTGAAAAAAATCGTTTCTCAGACGACCATTTGTAAATTATTATTATCAATTTGCAAGAGCCGCAACTTCCTTCGGTTCCGCAGTTGTCTGGGGACAAAAAAAATTATGCCGGCCCACAAGAAATGCCCCAACCATTGAAAATAATCAGTTGAACATTATTTGTGAGCCGGCACGAGAGCGCTCCATGCAGAGCGATGCTTCTATTTATGCTTCTCGTAATAGTCAAGCGCTACCTTGATGTTCTTTTGAACCGCTCTCGTACTGAACGTGGCCCCTGTGCATCCGTCTACAGCTGTCTTGGAAGCGAGCTTCTTGGCCTTGGAGACCTTCAAGTTGGCGTATTTGGGAAGGAGCGACTGCCTTACGCGCTTGAAATAAGGCACGGTCTCCTCGTTTTTCAACGCTACGACCTTCACCACTATGCCTTTCTTGATATACACCTCCACTGGCGTGGCCTTGCGATAGCCACGCGCGTTGCAAATGGTGGCTGTTCGCACGACGTAGGTGCCATCATCCAACTTTGTCATGACGTTGTCTGCCATAGCGCCCATGGAGAACGCGAAAAGCATCAACGAGAACAATGTTTTCTTCATTGTCATAATCTGTTTTTTATTATCCTTATTTATTTCGGTTTTATGGCTTCATCGTCACTTGTATGCGGTTCTTGGCGGCGATGAGTTGCTTGCAGAAGTCGCGAATGTCGTTAGGCGTGAGGCTGTCAACCTTCTTCAGGTAGTCTTTCTCAAAATCTATGCCATCGCGCAACTCATGATAGCGAACATACTCCCACCATCCGTTGGTGAGCACGGCGCGGTCATAATTTTTGCGCTCATACTCCTGTACGGTCTTCAGCTGCTCCTCTGTCGGGCCTTCGCTTGCCATGCGCCTCAACTGCTCGTCGATGATAGGCAGAAGCTCTGGGAACTTCTCGGGGTCGCAACGGAAGTTCATGTTCATCAAGCAACCGTCGGTGGGATATTTCCAGAACTGTCCCTTGACGCTCACGCCATAGGTGCCGCCTTTCTCCTCACGCACCTTCTCCGTGTAGACGCCGCGCATGATTTGCGACAGCACGTCAAGCTTCAAGTCGTTGTCGGCGGTGTAAGGCATGTCGGCGGTGTAGAACACGTCGGTGAGAGCTGAAGGTGTCTTCATGTTGGCATGGAAAACCTTGGTCACTTGTCCGCGCTGCACGTCGAGGTCATACTTTCCGGGCAGGTGCGCCTCCTTGCTGTTTTTCTTGCCAGGAAGACTTGCCACATACTGGCAGATGAGGCTCTCGAAATCCTCGTCACGTATGTCACCGGTCACGATAAGGTGCATGCCTGAAAGGTCGGAGAAACGCTCTTTGTAAATCTCGTACATGCGGTCGAGGCTCACCTCGCCGAGCCTGTCCACGGTCACAGGTGTGGTCCGGAGGCTCTTGCCATATACGGCGTAGCGCAGGGTGTCGTTGTAAGTGACGTTGGGGTTGGCGTTGCGATTTCGCAACATCGACTTCTGCTTAGCCATCACGTTCTGGAATACCGCCTCGTCCCTGCGTGGCTGGGTCAGGTAGAGGTAAGCCACCTGCAGCCACGTCTTGAAGTCGGATGCCACGCAAACGCCTTTCACGCCCTCTTCCTCTGAATCGATGTAGGGCACCACGCGAAGGGCCTTGCCACGACGCTTCTTCTCAAGGGTGAGGAAGTCGAAGTCGGCAGCGCCACTCTCCCTCACCACAGGGCCGAGGAACTGCAGCGTGGGAGCGTCGGCATCAGGATAGAGGGAACGTCCGCCAAGACGGAACATGTTTATGGTCAAGCGGTTTGGCTCGATGTTCGACTTGCGCGCGCTGACCTTTATGCCGTTGGAGAGAAGATATTCCACATAGCCATTGGCAGCTTGCTTCTTAGACACTATCTTGCCCTTCTTGGGCAGTTTGGTCATGAAGGTGGTGCTTACCTCGCGATTATCGTTGTCGTTGGCATACTCCCTCTTTTGAGCGTCCTCAAGCCACTGGCGGAACTGGTCGTTGCTTGGCATGGTGTATGGCTTGCCGTCATACATGGTAGGGCCAAAGACAATGAGCACCTGATTGGCGTCCGTGGCGATGGCTTTCATGGTCTTGTTCACGTCGTCGAGCGTCACGCTTGCGGAAAGCTCAGCCTCAAGCGCCGCCTTGTCTACGATGTTCATGCAAGGCTCATCACCGCAAAAGTTGTTCACTATTGCCTTTGCGTACTTCGCGTTGGGCGTCCTGTCCTTGTTGTCGAGATCGTGCTCCACGCTCACCGTGAACTGCACCTTAGCGTGCTCCAGCTCAGCCTTGGTGAACCCATAGCGACGCGCTTTCTCCACGACCTCAATGGCGGCGTCGATGCCAGCCTTGGGATTCTCGGGCAGCAATCCTATGTTGAGCGAGAACGCGTCTTTCTCGGTGGTGACATAGAAGCCGTTGTCGCGGCAAGCGCACGACATGAGCTTGGGCTGCGCCTCGTTTGACAGACGGGCAAGGCGCTGGCGAAGGATGAACAGGGCGAGGCGCGACTTGTAGCCTTCCACATACGACTGGCGAGTGGCTCTCGTGCCGCGCGGATCGCTGTCACGCTTCATGTAGAGCGCGAGGTTCAAGGTGGGCTGCTCGTTGTCGGCCTTGGTATAAACTATCGTCTCCTTGTTGTCGGGCACGGTATAATACTCGCGCTTGGGAGCGCCTGCCGGCACTTTCTCGTCGACAAAAAGACTCTTTATCTTGTTCACGACATCATCCACATTAACGTCGCCCACCACGATTATTCCCTGCAAGTCGGGGCGATACCACAAGCGGTAATAGTCGCGCAAGGCCTCATGATGGAATGTGTCTACCACCTCGATATTGCCTATCGGCAGGCAGTCGGCATATTTCGAGCCAGCGTAAATCACGGGCATTGCCTCTTCCATCATTCGCGTGGTGGCGAAACGAGAGCGACGCGTGCGCCACTCCTCGCGTATCACGCCACGTTCCTGGTCTATCTCATCGCCTTTCAGCAAGAGGTTGCCGGCCCAATCGCGCAATATCAGGAGGCAGGTGTCAGCAACACCAGCCTTGCTCACCGGGGCATTAGAGATGTTGTAGACCGTCTGGTCTATTGAGGTATAGGCATTGAGGTCAGCGCCAAACTTTATCCCGTTTTTCTCGCACCAGCCCCTGACCGAGCGTTCCCCACCGTTGCCGTCGGGGAAATGCGTGGTGCCGTTGAAGGCCATGTGCTCCAGGAAGTGGGCCAGTCCGCGCTGCTGCGGCTGCTCAAGGATGGAGCCGACACGCTGGGCGATGTAGAAGTCGGCTTGGCCCGGTGTCTGGTTGTTGTACCTGACATAGTAGGTCAGTCCGTTTGGCAGCGTGCCCTTGCGGATGCAGCTGTCGAGCGGTAACTGTTGCGCCCCTGCCGCCATGAAGCAGCACAGGCAGACCAACAGCGATAAGAGTCTTGAATGTACCATAAGGTTTTCTTTTTATTGAAATTTATAACTTGATTCCGCCAATGGTGTATTCCTTGTCGCCATTGATGATGACGACACGGCCATTCCTTATGTATTTGCCGTTCTTCACGCCTTGCTTGCCAGCCACGACATTGCTTATAGCCGTGTAGTTAGGATTGTCAAGCGCAAAAGGCGTCAAAGTCCCAGCTATGACATTGCCATTGCCAAGGGCGATATTCTCTGAGCCTCGTAGGTTGCCTATGTTTGCCGTCTCAGCGGTTGAGGAGACCTCACCATTGTTGGTGCACGCCTCTACAGACACCTTACCTTCGCCGTGAGCCGAGTTTCCCACAATGCCAGCCACATAATCCTGGCCGCTGACCGCGCCATTGTTTGTACAGTTCTTTATGGCGGCATCCTTGCCATCGCCTTTCATCACATTGCCTACTATGCCGGCCACATTGTTCACGCCGTTCACCGTTCCATTGTTCACGCATCCGTCAATGTCAACAGCGTATGAAGGACAACTTACGATTCCCGCGGTATATTGTTTTGACTTGGCAGTACCCTTCGTATCATCTATGTTACCATAGTTGGTACAGTTTTTCACCGTGCCCGAGTATGCGCCAGCTATACCGGCAGAACCAAGACCATTTTTCGTTGACATATTGCCATGATTCTCACATTCGTTCACAAGATAAGCATAAGATGTGATTGAAGAACGAGATTGCGATCCGCCACAGATGCCAGCGGCATAAGACATGGCACTTACGTTGCCATAATTCTTGCACTTCTCTATGGTTCCGCAACCATTAACCAGATAGCCACAGATGCCGCCAGCAAAAGCGTTAGAGGCAGTAATGTCCGCTTTATTCGCGCAATTCTCTATCTTGCCCATGTTCAACGAGGCTATGGTGCCCACATAGTTGTAGCTTTCTATGTAGTTGTCCTGGCCCATGATAATGTTCTTCACCACGCCGTTCTTGTCTATGCAACCAAAAAGACCGTTGTACATGCCTTCGGCGTCGTTGCCATTTTTGGTGTGGTATATGCCTTTTATGGTGTGGTTGTCACCGTCGAACGTACCGTCAAAGCCGAAGGCGATTTTGGTGATTGTCGCTATGCCATCCTTGCCTATGGCCGGCAGTTGAACTGGACTTGCGGCTTTGCCGCCAAAGTCGATGTCGTTCACCATCTTGAAATATTCGCCAGCACCCTTATGGTCGGCAGTACAGTTGCTCGCCATCTTGGCAAAATCGTCGGCAGTCTTTATTTGGTAAGGGTCTGCTTCCGTGCCGGAGCCAGACAGTCCCCAACCTTTTGGCGTGGAGGCGTCTCCTGTCTGGGCCAGGGCTGCCAGGGCTGTGACGCATGCAAAAACAAGAGTAAAAATTTTCTTCATGAATTATGATTTTAATGGTTATTATTTTATGAGTGACCGTATCACATCTTTAGCCGTAAGACCATGTTATCAAAAAGTGGCGGCGGCGCACAGGGTAAGAAGGTTTCTCGACCACCCTTTCATGTCTCCACCCATGGCATTGCGGAAGTCGTAGCGCAAAGACACCTCCGGACGGACTCGCGTGCCGCGAATCGGCATCTCGTAAGCGACCTTGGCGTGTGCGGCTATCTGCTCAACCGAACCAGTGAGCACGGCGCAGCCAGCCTGCAAAGACAGCAACGACGACTTGCTGTTCAACAGCCCTCGTTTAGCCTCAACGAAGGGCATGAGGACATGCGGCTTCTCCGTAAATATATCGGGATAGACATAAGCGGTTTGGTGCCTTGTCCAATAATTCACGCCGCCGTTTATGTGCCAAAGGAAAATCTCGCCCGCAGGCTTCCAGTAAACGTTGACGCTCAAAGAGCCTTGCGTCTGTGTCTTGTCCGACATTTTCGTGGGCTCATAATACTCGTAATATGTTGCCGCTCCGCCATTGCCACTCGTCATGCGGCGATAGTTCTCGCGCTCGGCTGTAAGCCGCTCCGTGGACATATTGGCGTCTATCCAAACAAGATGGGAGGCGACATGAGGCAAGTCGTAGCGCAGATGCACGGACGTGGCGTCGCCACGATGCCGCTCATGAGACGCGGTATATTGCGACCGCTTGCCATAATATCCAGTCCGGTGAAGGTAAGCGACATCGGCAAACAGTCCTTTCCACTTGCCCTGTGCATTGAACCCCACATATTCGGAGAGAAGGGGTTGCTCATTGGAGCCATCAGTAAAGCCTTCCACGCCAAAGGTCTCTATCTCGCCTTGGTGGTTGGCATAGTCAACAAGGGATGAATATATGCGGTCAGTGGTGCCATAAACGTCGAACAGCATCGTCTCCGTGCGCCGCCTGTAAACGAAGCCCGCACCCACGCCTCCATTACAATCAAAAGAGAGCAAGGCATTGACCTTAGTGTCAAGATCCATCAAGGTGTTGGTATGCCTTAGGTCACGATGCTTGGCGTATGTACCGGCCGTGTAATCGGCTCGCGCGCCTATCGACAACGAGCGGCAGACTTTCCACCCCACCGCGCCCGTGACGTTGAATGTCTCGGCATGCTTGTCGCCAGCCACGTCCTCGGAATAGCCTATGATGTCGAAAGGCATCAGCTCGGTCGTCGGCATGAACATGCTGCCAGCCATTTTCGAGCCATTGAAATTGTCGTAGGCCATGCGGCCATAAGCCATCACGCTTTTTGACAGGCGATAGTAAGAACGCACGTCGGCATCAAAATAGTTGACGTTCTTGCCTTCGCTCACTGAGCGCAACTTGCCACCCTCGTAGCGGTATCGCAACGAGGCGCGAGCCACGGAGGAATCGGCAAATGTGGTGAGGGCCGCGGCGTTGCCGGACATAAGCCACGCGTTGCGACGCTCTATGAGAGAATAGTCGCGCTGGGCCATCAACGGCAAGCATATGAGGTTAGCGAAGAGAACAATTTTCAGCTTCATAGAAATCGTTTGTTGAATTGTTAGTGTCTTGATACACGTTGTGGCCATTGACCTGTTTCTCGACCTTGCGTATCACGGAGTGACCATAGCCACCCAACATGGGGACATAGCCATTGTCAAGGTCCGGGGTGAGCCGCTTCTTGCAATTTGCCAAAGAATTGGAATTGAAAACCTCAACGGCGTCGACCACCCATTCGCGAGGCACTTTAAGGCAAGCATAGACAAGGTTACCCTCCCTGCCATTGGGGTAAATGATGTTGGAGCTTAGCTCGCCAAACTCTCTTGGCGTGGCATCCTTGGTTTGGAACAGTATCACGGCTGGCGAGGTCTGGCTCATGGCCCACGCGTTGCCCTTGCCGTATTTCACCGCTTTAAGATAATGGCTCGTTGGTATGACCTCGGCGGGAGACGGATAATACAATGTATTGCCGAATTTTACGCCGTCACTGCTTGCCGACTCTACGTCGTACATGCAATAGTAGTCCTTGTTGGCATAGTTGACAGAGTTGGCATAGGTCTTCGTGTTGTCTATCGCGCCATGCACATTCACAACCAACTCAGAATAAGGCGCAATGGTGCTGCCGTCCTGGAAATACCAAATGCCGTTGATAGCCGGAATCCAGTCTTGGTCAGCATAATCGAGCTTTCCGCCCGACATGAACGAATGGGTGGAAGCCTCCGCGTTGTAAGGCTCGATGATGCCTATGCACATATTGTCGAGCGATACCGTCTCGGAAGAATTGTTGTATAAGATAACGCACTTGTCCATGGCGAATTTGCCAGAGCCGTCGTTTTTCTGGCATCCGCCACAGTAGACCTCCTTTATAAGGATGGGGTTGGAAGTCTGCATGACCGTGACCTTCACCGGCAACGCGATGCCGGTATTGGCCTTGCCGATGGCGATGTCAGACAATGAACCATTGCACACTCGCCTGAAATAGTCGTCATCGGTGACCTTTGAGGCGCTGACACTGTAGATTCCGGCAGGAAGTTGGAAATGGGCTACGCCATTGGCATCGGTAACGGTATCGAAGCTCTTGCCGATATTATTGGTCAGCTCCACCTTTGCCGACTCTATGGACTCGCTCAGCCGCACCTCCACGTCGTAAGTTTCGAGATGCTCATCATAGCCACACGCTGAAACGACAAACGAAACGATTAACAACAGCAGGCCAAGAACGTGGTTTATGGAAATGTTTTTCATTCGTAAACAAGTAATGTTATCACATTAAGATTTCAAAGCTTTAACCTCATCGATACTCCATAGTAGAACTTTGGTATGTATCCACTGCCGTAAAGAGATGTCTCAAGGCCAGTTTGGGAATTGCGCACCATTGCCATGTTGTTGAAGAAGTTGTTGGCATAAAACGAGAGGCTAACCCATTTGCCTATTTCCTTGGTAACTGAGAAATTGGCTGAATAATATGAAGACACGTCTTGCGGATTGAAGAAGTAAGCCGAATTGCTCCTTACGATTAGGTTGCTCAACTGGCGATAAAGCGTGGGGTCGTTTTTGCTGGCATCGAGAAGAGCCTCGGCAAAGGGGATAAGCTCGGAAGGCTTGTCCCAGGTGGAGTAATACTCTGGATAAACGGCCACGAAATGGTCTCTCTCACCATTATAGGCGGTTCCGAAATTCTCGCCTGCCGCCTGAAGCAATATCGTGTTGCGCCCCTCTGAGAGATTGCGCTTATAGTTCAAGAACGTGGCCTCCACTTTCATCGTCATTATGAGCCTTAGCCTTGGTATGCGAGCCGTAAGGGTAGTGTTGAGCGAGCATCCCTTATTAAGCGTGCCGTTACTGACTGAAGGCGTGCCCGAATAAGACGTGGAGGTGGCGCTGCTACCTATATAATATCCGATGATGGGCTGAGACGGCGAGCCTGCCACTTGGTCGCCAACGCCATACGGACAGCCGGCTATCAACGTGTTGTCTACACCTTTATAATGATAATAGTTGCCGTCGAAACGCAACGTGAGCCCCACCAGGTGGGCATTGCTCACCAATGGCATCTCGGCAATCCACTCAAGTCCATATCGGGTGACGGGCGAGCCATTGACATACTTGCGATTGGAGGTAAAGGTGTTATGGGTGGTGTAAGGCAACGTGACCGATTGACCAGTGGCAGAAGACGTGACCGTGACAACGCCAGTTTGCGAATCTACGCTATAAAGGCGGCTCTTGGAAGCAATGCCACAGTTCTCAAGAGCCGACTGGGACGTTTGGTTATAAGAAAACGGAGTGTAGACATTGATTGCCTGATACGGATTGTATGTCTTGTTGTAGAAAGCGGAAACGCTGAGCCTTAGTTTTCTGACATTGGCATCAATGCCCACCTCAAACTGGTTGGAATGTTGCCATTTCAAGTCCCTGTTGTACTCAGCCTTTTGAACATTGGTGTAATAAGCGTAATATGCCTTGTTTTCCGAGTCAGAACCAGGTGTGAACACAAGCCTGTCGGTATAGTTGTCGGCAGGATACAACACCTGAAACGAAGGCAGCTTAACGCTCTTGCCATAACCAGCGTGAATGGTCAGCGCAAAGTCACGATTCTTGATGATGTCATAACGAGCGTTGACACGCGGCGACAAACTTGACACCGTGCCATACTCCGAGCCATTAATCATGGTAATGTCGTCGCGCAAGCCAGCCACAAGAAGGAATCTGTTCTTGGAAAGACGCTCCTCAAGGAAGAGGGCGAGATTACGCATTGTTGGCAACGCACTGTAATCGTAGGGCCGCCACGTGGGCGCAAGCCTAATGTCCTCATAATATGCTCCATGACCATTGTTGCGAGAAGAGTTGAGCTCGGCGCCGAGAGTCACCTTGTTCAACACCGAACTTATCTTCTTGTTCCACTCTCCCTTCAACTTAAACTGGGTTGTCAGGGGCTTTTGGTCATTATACGAACGCACATACCAATAGCCCGTCGGACCAAGTACCACAGAGCCGACGCCCATTCCGTCGGCATAGTCTTGCGCTATGGCATAACCATTTACCATCGTGTGAAGATAAGCTTGCGATGACGATGACGAGGCGTTGGAATAATCCTCATATCTACGGTCGCTTGTGGAGAAGGCAGCTTGCAAGCCGATGTTGAACACTCCCGCGCCTTGGCTGTTGATGAGCCAATCGAGCTGAAGGTTTCCACGAAGCTGATTGTCGCGCTGCTTCTCGTAAGTGTCCTTGAAAGCGTCGGGGTCTGCTTTTGAGTTGTAACCGCCAATGTTTCCAATAAGGCTTACCGTGAGATTGAGCGACGAGCCCGCAAAGTTGAACACCTTGCCATAAGTGGCTGAAAGGATGTTGCGATTGTAGGCCGTATAAGGTGAAGCCAACTCACTGAAAGAATTGGCGTACTCTACGGAGAAATTAAGCGTGCCGGCATCGTGGGAAAGCAACAGACCCTTGCTCAATGACACTTGGCGGGTGTAGGGATTGACAGAAGCCTCAAGAATCCATGGCGAGCGACCTTTGCGAGTGTTCACTTTCACGACACCATTCGAGACATCGCCGTATTCCACGCCTGGTATTCCGGCTATCACCTCAACGCTCTCAATGTTTGACGCTGAGATACTGCGTGTGGACGGAGACGACGTTTCACCCATGTTGGCATTGTTGTCAAGGCGCATGCCGTCAATTTCCACGGCTGTGCCAAAGGCGGCATTGCCTCGCTCTCCACTGCCCGACCGTAACGCAAAGCGTGAATCGTTCATCAAGGAAGAGTTAACGGTCTGCCCACCAGGCAAGAGTGCAGACACGTCGCTCAGGCTCAACACTTGGGAATGGTCAAGCGTTGTGCGATCCATCGTATAAGTAGTGGCGCCGGTAAGTGTCTTCTTGCGAGCCGTCACCTCAACGCCTGGCACGCTAAGGTTGTCTTCCTTCATTCGGATGCTCTTTAGGTTGGTGTCACGATTGAGGGCGAACGTAAATGTACGTGTGACATATCCAAGAGTCTTCACCTCAACGGTTACTTGACCAGTGGGGATATTGGCTATCAAGAACTTGCCATTGTCATCGGAAATGGCCCAAAGTTCCATGTTCTGGATTCTTATGGTGGCATAAGACAATGGTTTCTGGGTGACGTCGTCAACCACCTTGCCACTCACGGAAAAGTGACCCGAGTTAGCAAAAGCGAATGACGAAAACACAATATACAGCAAGAAAGTTAATACTATCCTCATAACATACACGTATAAGCCATTTGATTGCAAAGTTATTGTTTTTATATCAAATGCTCAACAAAAAGCAAGCTTTTTACATCAAATAGAACAAAAATCATCAAAAATAATGATATTTCAGATTTTTCAAACAGACTGTTTCATAAAATTGGACATTTAAGAAGGTTACGCTTGATGAAAAAGATTGAAGTTTCTGAATTAAAAGGGAATTGAAAAAGGCCATTGTCGTTTTTTTTTCATAATTTTGTATGCCGTAAACCTACATACGGTAACCACGAAGCAAACACAAAACAAAAAAAAGACAATAAAACAGAAAATTTAGAATGGAACCTACACCTGTCACCTCATCGAAGCGTAGCCCCATATCATGGGTGCCTACACTCTACTTTGCCATGGGAATGCCTTTCGTGGTGCTCAACATGGTTTGTACGCTTATGTTCAAAGGACTTAACATCAGCGACGCGCAGATAGCATTCTGGACTTCGATAATAATGTTCCCGTGGACACTCAAACCATTGTGGAGCCCACTGCTTGAAATCTACAAGACCAAGAAATTCTTTGTCATAGTGACGCAGATTGCGACAGGCTGCGTGTTCGGCCTCGTGGCAATGGCATTGCACCTGCCCAATTTCTTCGCGGTGACGATAGCCCTCCTTGCCGTAATAGCATTGAGCGGAGCCACACACGACGTGGCCGCCGATGGCGTTTACATGGCCACGTTGTCTACCGAGGACCAGGCAAAGTACATAGGATGGCAGGGCGCGTTCTACAACATAGCCAAGATAGCCGCGACAGGCGGACTGGTTTACCTCGCTGGAACACTGATAAAGCATTTCACTGGCGACGTGACAGGACTCGACGCCGTGGCAGCCGCGGCAGCCAAACATCAAGGCACCGTGATGGCCTGGACGACAATAATGGCAATCATTGGCATCGTGATGGTGGTTTTGGGTGTGTACCACATAAAATTCCTGCCTGCAGACGCAAAGAAAAAAGCTGACGAGAAGCCTGGATTCAAGGACACAATGCGTGAACTGGGAGGCGTGTTTGCCGACTTCTTCCGCAAGCGACACATTATTTATTATATATGCTTCATTATCCTGTATCGCTTTGCCGAAGGATTCGTCATGAAGATTGTGCCTTTGTTCCTCAAGGCCGACCGCGCTGACCAGGGACTCGGACTCTCCGAGGAGCAGATAGGTATATGCTACGGCACCTTCGGCGCCGCAGCCTTCGTGATAGGAAGCATACTCGCCGGATACTACATAGCGCACCGTGGATTGCAGAAGTCGCTCTTCTCGCTTTGCTGCGTGTTCAATCTGCCGTTCGTGGCCTACACGTTGTTGGCCATCTATCAGCCAGAGAGCCTGTGGCTTATTGGTGGTGGCATCGTGCTTGAGTATTTCGGCTATGGTTTCGGTTTCGTTGGATTGACACTGTTCATGATGCAGCAAGTAGCGCCAGGAAAGCACCAAATGGCACACTATGCCTTCGCCTCAGGCATAATGAACCTCGGAGTGATGCTGCCGGGCATGCTCAGCGGCTTCGTGAGCGATTGGCTCGGCTATCGCGACTTCTTTATCTTTGTGCTCGTGTGTACCATACCTGCATTCTTGATAACATGGTTCGTGCCGTTCACGTACCCTGACAAGAAATAAATTAGGAATACAAAAAATTATACTATTAAACAAAATAGATTATGAGCAAACTCATCATTTCTGGCAACCCGTTGCCAAATATGCCTTGGGAAGACCGTCCCGAGGGCGCACGCTCACCGCTGTGGCGTTGTTCGAAGAACCCAATCATACCGCGCGACCTGTTGCCAACAAGCAACAGCATTTTCAACAGTGCCGTCGTGCCTTTCGGCGAGGGCTTCGCCGGAGTGTTCCGTTGCGATGACACCAACCGCCGCATGGTGCTCCACGTTGGTTTCTCAAAAGACGGCGTGAACTGGAACATCAACGAGGAACCTCTGCGCTTCGAGTGCGACAACAAGGAAATCGGAGAGTGGGTTTATGGTTACGACCCACGCGTGTGCTTCATAGAGGACCGCTACTACGTGACATGGTGCAACGGCTATCACGGCCCAACAATCGGCGTAGCATGGACCAAGGACTTCAAGACGTTCCACCAGCTTGAGAATGCCTTCCTGCCATACAACCGCAACGGCGTGCTCTTCCCTGAGAAAATCAACGGACGCTTCGCCATGCTCTCTCGCCCAAGCGACACTGGCCACACGGCATTCGGTGACATATTCTACAGCGAGTCGCCCGACATGGAGTTCTGGGGACACCACCGCCACGTCATGGCACCAGCCGCATTTGAGGTTTCGGCTTGGCAGTGCATGAAGATAGGCGCAGGCCCCGTGCCCGTAAAGACCTCCGAGGGTTGGCTACTGTTCTATCACGGCGTGCTGCACTCATGCAACGGCTATGTCTATGCGTTCGGATCGGCCCTGCTCGACCTTGAGCAGCCTTGGAAGGTAACGCATCGCTCTGGTCCTTACCTCATTTCTCCGCAAAGGCCTTACGAGTGCATGGGCGACGTGCCAAACGTTTGCTTCCCATGCGCAGAAGTTCACGACCCTGAGACTGGCCGCATTGCCGTTTACTATGGTTGCGCCGACACAGTTACAGGCCTTGCGTTTGGCTATATTCCAGAGATTGTGGAGTGGACTAAGAAAAACAGCATTATCTAAGCTTTAGCACGACACACATAAAAATAAGGAGAGGGATGGAAAAATGCGATACGGCGTTTTCCATCCCTCTCTTTTTTATACTGAGTTACGCTTAAACCCAAATCGGTCATTAGGATTTCTCTGTGTCGTACGGCAAAGAGAAATCC
>ERZ1023658.64-NODE-64-length-46663-cov-16.179411_pt1 | contig 46663 bp, 41 predicted proteins | sample MGYA00380339_ERZ1023658 | MGnify/ENA primary metagenome ERZ1023658 (study PRJEB33179, sample SAMN07448981) | human gut metagenome | biome: Human-gut; feature: Human associated habitat; material: Faeces | host: Homo sapiens | place: India: Bhopal | collected... | reverse complement strand
TTCTAATAAAACACGCTGTTTTTACTTTTTTAAATTCTTATGTATTACTAAAATACTATTATCCATAACAACCTTTCTATATACTACAAAACAATTCTATCAAAAGAAAAAGACTATTGCTAGTCTTATTGTAAATTATTAGTTAACTTGTCGTCTACTTTTCATAACTATAGCTGTACCAATAGTATCTGCAAAACCATTCTTAGTAATTACTATTTTCTCATCATATTATAAATCAACAGCAAATACACCTAACACATATAATTAAAAACTATTAAACAAACAAGGACATTAAAATAGCAGCTACAAAAAATGCACTAGAAAGAATCATAATACAAGTTCCTATTACTTCAGCATATCCAAAACTATTTGAATTATTCTTAGTATTCTTCATAAACCATACCTCCGAGTCTACTACTATATATAAAGTATATCAGAAAAACATTTATTAGACAATTAGCTTTTTGAAAAGTCACACAAAAAAACAGTTTATAAAAACTGTTCTTTTCTATTACTTAACTTGTTCAATACTATAATAACTATATAAATTATCACTAGCTAATTTAAATGTATAAAGATACTTAGCCTCATCAACAGTCTCACCAGCTTTATTAATAACTTCTAATGATTCATATATTCTAATAGTATCTCCTTCTCTTTCAGCTTGATAAACATCATAGTTATATTTGTAATCTTTTGAAAATTTTTCTTTACTACTATTCTTTGAATATAAAACATAAGAATCTATCGTATCATCATAAATATAAGTATCATTTTCTGGATTAACTTTTATATTACCAGTACCCATTGTAAACTGATCTCCAAATACCTCTTTGTATGATCTTTCTACATCTTCTCTTTTAATGATTGTTTTATCACTGCATACTAACTTTCCATAACTATTTTCTTGTGTTAAAGCAGTACAGTTATCAGCTTCTAAAAAATCAGATGCTTTAAGATTTAAATAAGCAAGTACCATTTTGTTAGTCTCTGTCATATCAGCAATAATACTACTTCTCTCACCATCATACATCCAATAAGGAGAAGTTGACTTAAAATCATGTACACTAGTATATAAGCTCTGTACTAAACGACTATTAGTATCAAGTTTTTCTTCTTTTACCTTGGTATTATTTCCACCAAATACACCTTTTAAAATAAAATATAAAACTAAAAATATCGTAATAGCAACAACAACAATAATCACAATTTTTAAAGTATTTACCTTTTTAGTAGCATTTTTATTAGAAATCATTTCATCAAATTTCATTTATATCACCATCTATCTATTTATTAGGATCAACTAATATTTTAACTGCATCATCAGTTCCAGATGTTAATCTTTCATATGCCTTTTGAACTTCATCTAAACTTACTATATCATCAACAAATTTTAATGTATCTATTTTTTTACCAGCCATTAAATCAATACATGTTTGGAATTCTTCTTTTGTATAAGCAATTGAGCCCATAACTGTTAACTCTCTCATAACAGCAACTACTGTAGGAATTGTAACTGTACCTAGTGATACTCCGACTAAAACTACTCTTCCACCAGGTCTAACTGCCATTAAAGCCGAACTAACAGCTGGAGAATTACCACAACAATCAATTACTACATCAAAACCTCCATTAGTCTTTGCTAAAACACGTTCTAACATCTTAGTATCCTTAGCATCATACCATTCATCAACAACACCTAATCGAATACTCTTCTTACCACGAGCATCATTAGTTTCAGATAAAGCAACATAACTTGCTCCTTCCATTTTAGCAAACATAGCAGAAACTAAACCAATAATTCCTCCACCAATAACTAAAACTTTTTCTCCTACTTTAATATTAGCTAAATGAACTGCATGTAGTCCAACTGCAGATGGTTCAACCATCGCAACTTCTTCATCACTAACACTATCAGGAACTTTTAAAACCATATCCGGTCTAATTGCCATCCTTGGTGCTAAAGCACCTGGATTTGTTAAAGAAAGACCAGTAGCATGAGTCCAAGTTTCAGGACAATATTGGGGATTTCCTGTAAGACAAGCACTACAATGACCACATGGTGAAATAGGCAATGCTGTTACTCTATCACCAACTCTTAAATCATCCCTAGCTCCAGGATTAGTAACAACACCACAATACTCATGTCCCATTACTAAACCAACAGGCTCACCAGCATCCCAATAATGAATATCAGAACCACAAATACCACACTTTTTTACATCTATTAGAACACTACCATTTTGTGAAACAGGTTCAGGTATGTCACCAATTTCAAATTTTTTAACACCTTTTATTTTTACACATTTCATAAAAGTCAACCTCCTATCATCTAATATAATGATACCATAAATTGAAAAAAAATAAATAATTTTACATCAAATTATCTAAAAGAAAGGAAAAAATATGAAAATTTGTGTATACACTATTTCTAAAAATGAAGAGAAATTTGTCAGTAGATGGATAAACTCCATGAAAGAAGCAGACGAAATCTATGTACTAGACACAGGTTCTACTGACAATACAGTAAAACTATTAAAAGAAAAAGGCATCAAAGTAAAACAAAAAATAATAACTCCTTGGCGCTTTGATGTAGCTAGAAATGAATCTTTAAAGCTTTTACCAGAAGATACCGACATTTGTGTTTGTACAGACTTAGACGAAGTTTTTGAACCCGGTTGGCGAAAAAAACTAGAAAAGTCTTGGCAAGAAAATACAACGAGAGCAAGATATACTTATAACTGGAAACTAGATGAAAACAATAAACCTATAATTTCTTTCTATTCCGATAAAATACACGCACTAAAAAACTATACTTGGATTAACCCCGTTCACGAAGTGCTAAATTCTACTACTCAAGAAAACTTTATAACAATAGATAATCTAACTCTAAATCATTATCCAGATTCAACTAAAAGTCGTAATTCCTACTTACCTCTTTTAGAATTATCTGTAAAAGAAGATCCTACAAACGATCGCAACATGCACTATCTAGGACGAGAATATATGTATTATGGTTACTGGAAAAAAAGTATTAAAACATTAAAAAAACACTTAGAATTAGAAAAAGCAACTTGGAAAGATGAAAGATCAGCCTCCATGCGCTATATTAGTAGATGCTACAAAAATATAGGTAAGTATGAAGAAGCTAAATTATGGTTAAAAAAAGCTATCTTAGAAACACCAAACTTAAGGGAACCATATGTTGAAAGAGCACTTCTTGCATACTCTGAAGAAAACTACTTAGATGTTGAAAAATACTGTTTAGAAGCCTTAAAAATAAAGAGTCACAAAAAAACATATATCAACGAACCATTTTGTTGGGATGAAACAATCTATGACTTATTATCAATAAGTAACTTCTATCAAAGAAAATATAACTATGCCATTTATTTTATAAATATAGCTCTAGAAATATCACCTAATAATGAACGACTTCTAAAAAATAAAGAACTTTTTATAACAAAAGAAAAAATTAATCCTTAACATAAAGATTAATTTTTTCTTCTTTATAAGCTAAATAAATCTTATTCCAAATAACACTTTCTATATACCTAGCTTTTTTAGGATGCATTAAAAATCTAAGTACAAGTTCCACATGATTATCAACTATCTTAGTATAAATGATTGGATCAAACTTATTAAAATAAATCCTATTGGTAGTATTAACATCTGCTATTTGATTTTTCATCTTTCTTGGAATATTTTTAACAGTCTCCAAACTATTAACTATTTTATATATCTCTTTTTTATTATTAGCTAGATCACAATCCATTTTAACTTTTATAGTCATTTCATCCCAAATATATTTAAATCCTTTGTTAATATTTTTTACAGGTCCAGATATAATAGTTGAATTAGGATAATGAATAACAACACCCGTTGATTGACCATTATCTTCTTTAGTAGAAACTTCTAGCATTTCAAAACTAAAAGCCGAAATACTCATAACGTCTCCCTTCATATCTCCAATTTGTATACGATCCTCTACTTTAAACGGTTTCTTAAACTTAATATAAACTCCACAAAAAAAGTTAAGTATAAAATCTCTTAAAGCAATAGTCATAGCGGCTGATATAACACTAATAAGAGTCATTAACCCCTTTATATAATCATTCCAAATAATAACTAAAATTAAAACCTCTAATACATTCAAGGTTACTTGATAGGCCTGATTAGAAACAAATTCCCTCCTACCAGACGTAAGTCTTTGTATTACCTTTCGACCAATTTTCTTTAATAGATAAAAGATTACTAATACCGAAATCGTAGAAATAATAACATATATATATTCTTTATCTATAGTAGTAACATTTGAAATAACTTCACATATATATTTATAAAATTTCAAAGTATCCCCTCCAAACAGAATATAGATTATATCACAAAATCCAGTTATTTTTAAGGACACAATTAATCATATGAGAAACTTTACAGAAACTTTACAAAAAAAAGATGTTCTAAGACATCTTTTTCTTATAAATATTACTACTAACAATCATTATGATTCCAATAACTAAAGCAACAACTCCATAAATTAAACCATAACTATAATTAACTGTAATTGCTAAATCAGCAACAGATATAATTATAAAATTTAATACAGTCACAATAAGTATAGATAAAATAGCAGTAATTACTAAATCAATACCCACCACTTTAATTAAACTTAATAAAGAGTTCTTTAATATTCCAATAATAACTATTAAAACAATAATAGAAATAGCTAGTATAATTCTTAAACTATCAGATATTAAATTATTATATATTCTAAACGTTGTTACTACACTCTTATTACTTTCATTACCCTCTTGTACTTTTTCCTTAAAATAATCATTAGCTTTTTTTAAGCTTTCACTCTTCTTAAATTCTTCTAATTGTTCATCACTTACTCCTAATTTTTCTTTTAACAAATCTTTATTATTATCAATAAAAGTAATTACATCTTCATCTATATTAATATCACTATCAATATTATTACCAGCCATACCAGAAATAAGTAAATCAATATATTTTTGAATTAAAGCATCAGCTTCAGTATTATTAACTAACTCATTAAAACTTTCATCATTAATATTAGAATCAACATCAGAAATTATCTCTTCCCTTACATTTTCAACAGTAACATTCTTCATTTGTTTAACAACTGCATCACGTACTGAAAAAGATAATATAAATACTACCATCAAACAAACTATAACAACTTCTAATAAAACAATAAATATTTTCCTTAATGTTTTCATAATCTTCTCCTACATTGACTTATTTAAAACTGTAACTCTAATCAAAACTGTACCAAAGACAACTATTGATACTAAAACAAGTATAACACTAATAGTAGAAGCTGTATCTGGATTTATTGCAGGCTCAGTCTCTCTTTTTTCATAAATAACTTCAATACTAACATCATCATCTGGCATTACAAAAGTATTATTATTACTTACTTCTATTTCCTTACCAGAACTATCTCTAACAATAACTCTCTTTACAAAATATCCGGCTTTTTCTTTAGGCTTCAAAGTAACTACTTTTCCAGGATAAGTGTAGTCTAAAACTTCAACATCATTGTTTTTACTTTCAATAACTTTTTTAGGATAAGTAAATTTAGTAATATATCCCTTTTTATTAACTCTATCATACCCTACAACAATATATCCATTAAAATTACCAAATTCATCATAATTTTCGGTTAACATAGTAAGCTCATAAGCAAGTTCATTATTCCAAATTAAATTACCATCACAGTCAAACTTAGTAATAGTATTATTAGTTAAATTAGAATAATTTATTGATATAAAGCCATCATTTTTACCATCAATTGTTTTTGAATTAATTAGTTTGCGTGAATTAATAATAAGTTCCAACTGCTTTTCAAAAACAACTTGACCATCACTATCATATCTAAATAATTTTGTTGAAGAACTATCATTATCGTATAAAATAAAAGTAACATATTCCCCATTTGAAATTAAATTAGATTCGTTTCTCATACTATAATATTTGCTTAAAATTGAATTATGTGTTGTCTTGTTTAAAATATGAAGTTCAATAATACCATGTTCACCATGATAAGTAGAAAACTCAATCCAATCACCACTTTTGTTTTTTAAATATTGTACTGAGCTATAACCATTAACTGACAATGACTTAATCCAAAGTAACTTACCATCTAAATCATACTTCATAATATAATTACCAGGAGCAATATCCAAATCAGTAGAATCAGTAGTAACTATAATCAAATAACCAGTAACATTATCTTTAGTATCATAATCATAGAAAACATCACAAACCCACTCATTTCCATTACCACCGAATTTTTCCTGCCAAATAATAGAATTATCTTTAGTATTAATCTTCTTAATAACTAAATCATTATTATCGGAAACAACTTTAAAATCATTCATCGTCAAATCCGTTTTTTTCCATACTAATCTGTCATTTAAATCGTATTTACTACAAAACTTGTCATAAACATCATAAACGATATATCCATCTACAATTCCATTATCATCATAACTATTTACAACCATTAGTCCATAACCATCAAATTCAAAACTCGTCTCAAAACTCTTCTCAAGGTCAACTGCCCTTACACTAAATGGCAAAAGTAAAAAAGCTGATACCATTAAAGTTAAAAAGAACCTTTTCATCATATCACACTCACTATTCTAAAAAGAATTATATCAAAAAAATCATAATAAAAAAAGAGGATAATATTACTTATCCTCAGTTTGAAGAACATATTGATCATCTTTATAATCAACAAAAACTGTATCTTTTGGTTTAACTTTACCTTCAATTATCATTCTAGCAAGTAAAGTCTCAATAGTACGACTTACTAATCTCTTTAATGGTCTAGCACCATAATTAACATCGTAACCATCTTCTATTAAATGATGTCTTGCCTTATCACTTATAGCAATCTTAATATGAGCATCACCTAAACGGTCTTCTATTTCTGTTAAAATTTTATCAAGTATCGAATTAATAGCTTCTTTTGATAATGGATCAAATACAATAATTTCATCAATTCGGTTAATAAACTCTGGTCTAAAATAATTTCTAACATCATCCATTACTTTAGAAGCATCTCCATTTAGAATATGTTCACTACCTAAATTAGATGTCATAATGATAATTGTATTCTTAAAGTCAACTGTACGACCATTAGAATCAGTAATTCTACCATCATCTAACACTTGTAAAAGTAAATTTAAAACCTCTGGATGAGCTTTTTCTATCTCATCAAATAAAACTATACTATAAGGATTACGTCTAACAGCTTCAGTTAATTGTCCACCCTCTTCATAGCCAACATATCCCGGAGGAGAACCAATTAATCTAGACACACTAAACTTCTCCATATATTCACTCATATCAATTCTAATCATATGAGTTTCATCATCAAATAACTCATAAGCAAGCGTTCTAGCAATCTCAGTCTTACCAACACCAGTAGGTCCTAAAAACATAAATGACGCGATTGGTCTATTAGGATCCTTTATACCAGCACGAGACTTCAAGATGGCATCACTTACTAATTTTATAGCTTTATCTTGTCCCATAACACGTTTCTTCATGTTATCTTCCAAGGCTAGTAATTTTTCTTTTTCACTACTTACTAACTTCGAAATAGGAATATTAGTCCATCTAGAAATAACTTCTGCAATATCATCACTCGTAACAGTGTCACTAAGTATTTTATTTTTCTCAGTATTATTTAACTCTTCCAACTCTTTTTCAAGTTTTGGAATTTCACCATGTCTAAGTATTGCCGCTCTTTCCAAATCATATTTGTTTTCAGCTTTTTCTAGTTCAAACTTAGCCTCTTCAATTTCAGCTTTTTTCTTCTTAATATCTACATTTAAGTTTTTCTCTTTATTCCAAGCCTCAGTTAATTCCTTTTCCTTAGCTTGTAACTTCTCTACTTCTGCATCAATCTCTTCTCTACGTTTCTTAGAAATCTCATCTTTTTCTTTCTTAATGGCTTCTCTCTCTATTTGTAATCTCATAATTTTATGAGTTAAATTATCCAAATTTTCTGGAACTGAATCCATCTGTACCCTAATTGTAGCACAAGCCTCATCTACCAAATCAATTGCTTTATCTGGTAAATAACGATCTGTAATATAACGATTAGATAAAGTTGCTGCTGATATTAAAGCCTTATCTTGAATAGTAACACCATGATGTATTTCAAATTTTTCTTTTAATCCACGTAATATGGTAATAGTATCTTCTACAGTTGGTTCAGATACTTTAATTTTTTGAAAACGTCTTTCTAGTGCTCCATCTTTTTCTATATATTGACGATACTCATTCAAAGTAGTAGCACCAATTACATGTATTTCTCCACGGGCAAGCATTGGTTTTAATATATTAGATGTGTCCATAGCACCTTCAGTTCTACCAGTACCAACAATCATATGTATCTCATCGATAAACATGATTATATCGCCTTCACTCTTCTTAACTTCGTTTAAAACTTTCTTTAAACGTTCCTCAAATTCACCACGATATTTAGCACCAGCCACCAAAGCAGCCATATCCAACTCCCAAATGGTTTTATTCTTTAAACTAGCAGGAACATCACCCTTTATAATTCTTAAAGCAAGACCTTCCACTATTGCTGTTTTACCAACACCAGGTTCACCTATTAAAACTGGGTTATTCTTTGTTTTTCTTGATAATACACGAGTGATACTACGTATTTCTTCATCACGACCAATAACTGGATCAATCTTGCCTCGTTTGGCAGCTTCAGTTATATCACGACCATATTTTTCTAATACATTTTCTTCTTGTTCTTCTTGATAATTATTATACATACTCTATCACCTCTTCCAACATATATTATACGCCATATTTTAGCACTTGTCAATATAGAGTGCTAATTATTTATAAAAAGAAAATGTATAAATCTATACACATCCAAAAACTAGCCTTTACTGACATCACCAGTATCAATTAATTTTTCTCTACACTTAGAAACATCTATGTCACCATCACTACCAATAATGTTTTTTACCTTTTGTTGCCAATTACCAGCATGAATAATTCTATAACAAGAAGGATGACTAATAAGTTCCATCTTAGTTAAATGTGATAACTCATAAAAATTATCAAAATTCATAACATAAATAGCATTGTCTTTAGCAAGTCTACCAGTAGATACATTTTCAAAATACTTATCCAAAATAACTTTTCCATTAGGATAAACATAAGCATAGTATCCATCAAATGTTTTTATTCCACGCAATATTGAATATGGATCAGAAGACTCATATAAACTCTTTTTTTCTAAATAAAGATTAGCCAACTTCTCTTGTTGAGCCTTTTTCTCTTCTTCACTCAAATTAGAAGTTACCTTAGAAGCAACACCTGCAAAAGTACTTTCAAAACTTCCCTTAGGTATTATTTCCCAATTAGCCGATAATTCTTTTAAATAGCCATCCATAAACTCTTTTACTTCTTTTGGACTCATAGTTGAAAAATCAACTGACTTAAGTCTAACTATCTTTAAACTTGGATTACTAATTAATACTTTCTTATACTTTTCTAATAATATTTTTGGAGTAACTGTAGTTACTTTTTTATTTTCACTATCAACAACATCTATAGAAACATCACTACCAATATTATTACCAAGTTCCAAAAAGTAATTAGAAACATAATATAAGTACTTTTGTTTATCTTTTTCTGGTACCAAAGTAACATATCTTAAATATCTATTAGCAACATATAATTCAAATCTCTTTTGCTCTTTATCACTAAATAATGTTAAGTCTATTGGATGTTCATGCATAAATGTAACTACTTCATCTATATGCATAGAAATAAATTCAAACAAATCGGCACATTTATTAGCAAACTTCCTAGGATTAACTTCAGAATTTGCTTTCTTTAAAAACTCATCAATCTGATCAGTATTTTCAAAACATTCTTCTAGCTTCTTTCTTGCCTCATATTTTTCCCTCCAAGTAGAAGTATAACCATTAATAACATGATTATAATGTTGTGCTAACTTTTTACAATTAACTAATTCCTTATATTTATTATACAAATTAGGAAACTCTCTTTCCAATTTTTTCTCAGATGAAATATGTCTTAATTTCTTTATAGTATTTTCAAATATATTATCTTTATTAAATAAATCAAATAAATCTACTATTTCTATGCCTTGTAAATTAAGTTCTGTAACAATAGTAGCCGCTAAAGCCTCTACTGAATAACAAATCTTCTTAGTTAAACAATCTCTTCCTTGCACAACACTTAATGCCTGTACAATTCCAAACTCCGGACAATCTTCTATTTCACTCTTAAAATACAAATCAATTTCATCAATTACTTTTTTCAATGCTTTTATTGCTCTATCTTTATCATCACAAAGTTCTAAAAAATCAGTTGCAAACATAGTTATTTGAGCATCAATAGGAATTCCTTTATTAATTGTATCACTAACAATACTATTCATAATAATCCCCCTTTACTAGTTGCATATTATACCATTAAACCATAACATAGTCAAAAAAAGAAAGGTTACCCTTTCTAATCTATATAATTAGTTAATATTTTCTTCTCCATCTTTGGAAACTCTATACCATTCTTCTTACCTAACTCAATACACTTTAATAACCAAGCCATATTATTACCAAGAACCCTCATAGTTTGTAATCCCTCTAAATCTTTTTCGGCATCCAAAGCATTAAAACCAAACACTCCATTCCAATAATTGCTTGAAACAATAGGCATACAAGAATAAGTAAAATATTTATTCAGTCTATCAAAAGCCCCAATAGTACCGGCTCTTCTACAACAAACAACTCCTGCTGCTACCTTTCCTTTAAATAGATTACCTTTACCATAAAAAACTCTATCCATAAAAGAATTCATACTACCATTTACTCCCGCAAAATGAACTGGTGCTCCAAAGACAAAGCCATCAGCATTATCAACCTTTTCTAAAAATTCATTAACTACATCATTATAAATACACCTTTTACTTTTAAAACACTTACTACAACCAATACATCCAGCTATAGGACTAATCCCTATCCAAAACATTTCTGTTTCAATTCCGTTTTCTCTAAGAGCCTTATCAACTTCTTCTAATGCTCTATTCGTAGTACCATTTTTATTAGGACTACCATTAACTAATAATACTCTCATCTCAATCACCCAATATATTTTTTATATAAATCTTTCAAATTTTTACTATTAATAACTTTATTAACACCATAGTTACTAACATCTGTATAAACCTTAGTTAATAAAAAATCTAATTTCGGATTAATTTTTGCTTTTTCTCTTTTCCTCATCCAATAATTGAGTTGATATTCCTTAGTCCAATGTCTTCCTTTATAAGTCATTCCTGCTGCTAAAGAATCACAAACCATCTCAGCAAAATACTTATATGGCATAACTGGAGTTGCATCAGTAGTAGCATAATCATACCAATATTCATAATGATGTTTATTTCTACCTTTATGATGTAACCAAGCATCAGAATAACCATTAACTTTTTTACAAGTAAGAATTGGACTGAAGTCCTTCGAAAAATACCTAGCTCCTTCTAAAAACTCAGTAAAAGAATACTTAGATAGATCATGTACTAATCCTCTCCAAGGAATACCTGCTCTAACACACAAACAAAATACCTTAAATCTATGCCTATTAACTACATGCAAATGCCCAAAATACTTGCTTATCGTTATCTTATACTCTTCTTTTTTTACTTTTGTCATATACTACCACCTTCTAAAGTATAACATAGAGCTAGAAAAAACAAAAATTTTTTCAAGATAATTATCCAATTCCACCACAACTAACCTCATCAGTACTACCATTACCAGTACTAAGATTATAAATGTATTCCTTACAGTTTTCTGTATCTTCAGCTAGATGAAATTGAAAAAACAATTCTCCATTATTTTCTATCATAAAATTAAGTTTACCTAAACCAGTATCATCACCAAAATCAAATATAACTTTACCACTCATATTTACTAATACAATTCTATTATCTTTATTAACTAATACATAATTACCATTAGTAACTCCATATACATTATTATATTTTTTATCAACTACTATCTTTCCATCTAAATCATATATAACTCCATTTAATCCATACTCAACACTAGCATATAAATAATCTCCTACTTTACTAATATTTGAATAATTAAATGGTATAACTTCTTTTCCACTAGTATAATCAATCACCCCATATCTTTGACCCTTATAAACAATAATTAAATTATTTCTAACTGGAATAACTACTTCCATTGGTCCAGAAGTACCATTATTACTACCATTAGAAAAGCCATCATAACTAGCTGCTACTACTACTTTACCTGTATTCAAATTATATATTCCCCACTTATTATCTATAAGTACAGCCAAATACCTAGTATCATAATTATCTTTATTTTTAAAAGGTAAAACTGCCTTATATGAAACATTTTCTAATATTTTCTTATTAGTAACATAATTTTTTAATTGCATATAATAGTTCTCAGTTTGATATAAAACATATTGTGTATTTTCAAACAAAACAGCATTTTGATAAACTTCTTCACAATCAACTACATATACATCATAATCATTAATATTAGTTGGTTTAGTAAGACTAACTTTACCTGTATTTTTATTTATATAAACATTAATTTTAGTCTCATCATCAACTACTTCAGTGGGTGTCTTAACTTCTCTTTTTTTCCCATAAGAATATTTAGTCCTCTTGCCATTCAAAGAACAATCACTTAAATAGACTTTTCCATCATCATAAATCTCATGTATAGAGCAACTAATATCGTCATCTACTTTTATCAATTTTAAAGCCTCGTCATAACTCAACAAAGTATTATTTTTTTTATAATAATCAGAAATAACCTTTTCAACTTTTTCCCCATAATTTTCAATTTTCTTTTTCTTTTCTTTATCACTTAACTCATTCTGATTATAAACATCATCTTTAATTTTTTCTTTATCCTTATTCTTTTTAATATCTAAACATAACCAAAACAAAAGAAGTAAAGCTATTAAACAACTTAAAATAATAATTATTTTCTTCTTACGTTTATTTTTATTATTTTTATCAGCATCCACCTCTTGATCATTAATTATAGCTTCTTCCTCTAATACTTTATCATCACCAACTAGAGTACTATCGTCAACTATATCTTCATTAACACTTTCAAGTTTTTCATCCAATATATCAGTAATAGTATTAATTTCTTTAGTTTTTTCTAAATCATCTTTATCCATACACTCACCTCTATACTTAAAGTATAACAAGACAATCAATACTTTTCCAATAAAAAAATGTAGAAATATCTACATTTTACATTAACTGCCCATACTGATTTAAGTACTGATTACTACTCATATTACCATTCATTATGTTAGCTGTATTAGTATTAGTACTATTATTATTCATGCTCTTCTCATAGTAATCAAATAACTCTTTAAATCTTGCATAATGAACAATTTCTCTTTGTCTTAGCCATAACAATGGTCCTATAACATCTGGATCATTCGTTAAATTTATCAAATTTTCATAAACCGCCCTTGCCTTTTGTTCAGCAGCCATATCTTCTGATAAATCAGCAAGTGGATCTCCAGTAGATGCAAAGTATCCTACTGTAAACGGAACACCATTCGCATCTGTTGGATATAATGAATGAGCATGTTCTGCATAATGGGTATCAAGTCCTGCTTCTTTTATTTCCGCAAGAGTAGCATTCTTCATTAATTGATAAATCATTGTAGAAATCATCTCTACATGGGCTAACTCTTCTGTTCCTATATCAGTAAGCAAAGCTTTTCCTCTCTCATCTGGCATTGTAAATCTCTGATTCAAATAACGAAGAGCAGCTGCTAATTCACCATTCGCACCACCATATTGTGTAACCAAATACTTAGCCATTCTTAAATCTTTTTTCTTAATATCAACTGGATATTGTAATCTCTTATTATAACTAAACATTATTAATATCCTCCCATGGCCAAGGACCATTAATCCATTTAAATGGACCATTCTCCAAACTATTACTAACAATATTTAATGGACCAAACTTAACTTCATATTGTGAAATTAATTCATTTGCTGACTTTCTATAATCATTAAATAAAGTTAACATAGACTCATCATTTGGATATAAATCTAAATATAAATTAAGATCATGTGCCGCAAAAGAAATTCTACCAATTTCTAATAACATCTTCTCTTTCTCAGTATTTCCAGATAATTGAGCCGGTCTATAATTTTTATACTGACTATATAGATTAGTAAACATATTACCATTATTGTAACCATCACTAGGTGAAAATAAAGAACTATTTCTATTAAAATTACGCATAGAATTCATTCTCATCTTTTGATACATAGTATCATTTAAATAATCATAGTTATACATAATATCTCCTTTCTCTTTAATTTATGATTAACTAGGTATTAATGTATAGATAAATACCCAAATTATGAAAAAAGGACTAATTAATAAAAAAGCCTTGCTTTTTTTCTATATCTATAATAAAATAAAGAAGTCAAATGTGACATGGCGCCGTTGGTGAAGTGGTTAACACGCTAGTTTGTGGCACTAGTACGCAAGGGTTCGATTCCCTTACGACGCCCCATATTTTGAAACAAAAACTAATCAAAATGATTAGTTTTTTTATTATATAAAACGGTCCACTAAAAAAATAATTAAAATCATTAAATAAAGTTTTTATTAAAAAAACAACTAAAAAATATTATAATTTTACATAAATAATTACAATATAAAACTGACTATAAATTAGCCAGTTTTTTACTTTTATTGAACAACAAACTCAATAGTATTACCATCAACCCAAAAGTTCGCATTATATTCAACAGTTATTTTTTGTGCATTTACAGGAACTTCATAAGACACGTAACCAATAGTCTTTTTGCCCTTTCCAACAGTAGCAGTTAAGTTATTATAATTATCATTTCCAGTATAGAAAGAATCAACAGCAACACCATCAGCATAAGCATTAAAGTCTAGACTGCTAACATACAACTCGTCATTTTCATCACTGATATTTTCAACTTCATATTTCACCATAACAACTTTACTACCATCTTTTGGCTTTGAATATTTACTATAATCAGTAAAGTTAGTATTTACTTCAATCATTGTAATTTTTTCATATTTGTTTTGGAATGTTTCATTTAGTTTAAATGAAGTTTTTCCATTTATATCTTTATAAGAATTTTTAGTATCTTCAACAGCATCATTAACAGAATTAGCACATCCATTAACACATCCAGCAATACAAACAAATATAATTACTACAATGATTAAAGCCTTAGCCCAACCTGGCATTCCTAATTTACCTCCACACTTTGGACATCTTTTTGCACTTTTAGCAATTTCCTCTTGGCAATGTTTACATTTTTTTGTCTTCATATAAAACTTTACTCCTTTCTATCATTATTGTATCACAAAAACTTCACACAGACGACATATTTTTTGATTTTTTTATGAAATAATTTTACTAGAAAGGAAGCGATGTACTTTGACTAGTAGATATTCTAAAGAACAATTATCATTAATAGTTAGAAAAAATATAAAGAAATATCGTCTAATGCGAAAGTACACACTTCAAGAACTTGCTGATTTAACTGGACTTACACACGGCTATGTTAGAGATTTAGAATGTTTATCAATAGATAAAACACCATTACTAGAAACCATTGGTAAATTTGCCGATGCTCTAGAAATAGATATTAGACAATTATTTGATGATATTAATTAAAGATGCAAAAACATCTTTTTTATTTAGGTATCCATTATTATCAATATTAACATCCATAAATATACTATATTGAAAGGAGATATATTTATGATGTACGGATATCCAGCATACAATTATAACGAATCCAATGGCACAAACTGGTTTTGGATTATAATTATTATTCTAATTATTTTCTTTGTTCTATTCTGGAACACAGGTAATGGTAACTCTAAAAACAATTGTTGTCACTAAAAAAGGAGTACTATCTAAAGTACTCTTTTCTCTTGTCTTAACAAATAAGCTTTATAAGTATTATAACCAAGTTCTAAAACAGTCATCTGTCCAACACCACCAGGTACAGGAGTAATATATGAACACTTTGAAGAAACCCCATCAAAGTCTACATCCCCACATAAACTACCATCTTCTAATCTATTAATTCCAACATCAACAACAACAACCCCATCCTTAACCATATCACTAGTAATTAATTTAGCCTTTCCAACAGCAACAACTAAAACATCTGCATTTTTAGTAATATCTTTTAAATTCTTAGTCTTAGAATGACACAAAGTAACAGTCGCATCATTATTTATCATAACCTCAGCCATTGGTCTACCAACTAAATCACTTCTACCAACAATAACTACATTTTTACCAGCAACATCAATATTATAATACTTTAATAACTCCATTACCCCAAGTGGTGTACAAGGTACTAAACAATTCTTTTTATGAACAAGCATTCCCATATTAATATCGGTTAAACCATCGACATCTTTTAAGGGACTAATAGTGTTTTGTATAATTCTAGAATTTAAATGTTCCGGAAGCGGCATTTGTACTAAAATACCATCAACACAATTATCCCTATTAAGACTATTAATAATCTTAAGAACTTCTTCTTCCGTTACATTCTCTTCTAATTTTATATGATTAAAGTTAAATTCTAAATTATTAGCCATCTTAGACTTTTGTTTAACATAAATATTACTAGCAGAATCATCTCCAACTTGAATAACCGTTAAACCCAAAGGCCTATCCAATTTTAAAACTTCATTCTTTAACTCTTCTAACTTAATACGTTTTACTTCTTTTCCATCTAATATTTGCAAGGAAATCACCTCATAAGAATTATAAGATAAAATTATCAATAAGTAAATGAAAAAGACAAAGAACAACTTCTTTGTCTTATAAACTAATTAGTAGAAACCACATATGGACTAGTCACACTTCCATCTCCAGATACTAAAGTTAGACTTCCCTTCAACGTAATAACAGGTCTAATATGATTACTAGAATTTATAGAAACAGTACTACTCAAAGTTCCAGTTGCCTCTACAACAAATTGTCCAATCGAAGTACCAGTTAAACTGCTTGGACTCATAAGCCAGTATTTACTACCAGAAGCCCTAACTTTGTTATTCCCAAGTAAATTAGCCTCTGCTCCCGATAATAAGCCAATTGGATACTTTAAAGGTGCCACACTATTACTAACACTAAATCTATCAGCTTCATTTGAACAAAGCAAACTTGTATTAGAAGTACCATTGAACGTTAAAGGAGAATACAAACTACCACCACTAGGATTAAAACCACCTAAACTCTTAATACTTCGATCATTACAATAAATCGTATCAGATAAATAACTTGTATAATTACTAAGATTATGAGCATACCATGACTCAACAAGCATCTTCATAGTAGAATCCTTACTATTAGTAGTACTAGAATTAAACATATTAACTAATGCACCAGAAATATTCTCTCCATTATTAAGTTTTATAGAATAGATATAATTTCCATTTGCATAATATACATAATAAACAGAACTACATTCATCACCAGCAGTAAAGCAAGTATAATGAGTATTATTTACTTTTGAAATATTAGAAGTATCATATAAACCAACATTAGTAACAGTACCACTAAGTTTATATTTACCATTACTATAAGTAACAGAACTAGAAAATTTAGGAATTTTAGAAATAGGTGAAAAAGCTAAATAACTTTGATAATTACTAACAGTTAAACTACTACCACCAGAACTTAAATTATAAAATAATGAACTAACCCTATTAGTATTAATTAATCCCCCATTCTTATAACCATCATAATTAGTACTATCATAATTACCTTCTCTTATCTGTAAATCCTCTCCAAAATACTTTCCTTTATAATCTGAATAACTATAATAAAAATCTAGCTTAGTAATAAGTTTTGGATTAGTAATCTTATAAGTACCATCATCATTAATAGTATATCCATCACCATAAACATAAAAGTCATCCATAGTTTGACCATCAGTTAACTCTATATAATAGTAGTAAGGATTAGCAACATCATCAATATTCACTCCAATCATATATCTAGCAACAGAAGAATCATCACTTAATAATACATAATTATGTATAAGTAATTTTTCAGGCTCATCTCCACCAATTTCCCAAAAATACGAAGGATTACCATAGCAACTATAAGCCTTAGTAGAAGCATCATAAGTAACTGTTCCACAATAAGTACCAGTGCTAAAATCTATCTGCTCTTTTTTTATTTCAATATTTGAAATCTCATATGTATTACCAGGATAATTACCATTATACATATAACCCATTTCCGAATTATAACCATATAAATTATTAAATATTGATGTACCAATCGAATTATAAATATTAGAACTCTTTATAGCAGCAGCATAAATCTTTGAATCTTCAACGTATAAAACCTGATACAAAGTACTACAAGAAACATTTTTTTGAGTATTTAAACAAGTATATGAACCAATTAAAGATGAAGGATTAGCTGTATCTATTGCAAGTTTATTACCAGCCGCCTTAAACTTTTTTAAAATACTATCATACGTATAGTCAGTCCCATAGTAATGTTTAGAATTTAAAGTAATAGCCTCAATCCCAGAAAAAGCATATTGTCCTTTCCTATCTGTTCCACAAGAACCACTAGAATCAACTGCACCATTATAAATCATTCTTACATCACCAGTATCAGTAGTTCTAATCATTTGCCAACACATACCGGCAAACAAAACATTGTTTTTATTAAGAATTTCCGCTCCACTCGTATCATTATTAGCAGTATAATAATAAATCTTACTACTACCCACTCCACTTATACTATCTTGATGTTTACCAATATATTCCTTTACAGCTCCCCCATTAGAAACTTCATCTCTTAAAACTCCATATAAAGTAGCCTTTTCGGCAACTGTACCATCAACTGACTTATTCAAACTAGCTTTAGACCATGTAGCTTTATAAGTAACATCCTTATAAGGCATATTAAACGAATCATCATTATTAGTTGTAATATTAGAAGTAACTAGCTTCCATTCTTTAAATAAATAACCTTTACATTTGGGAACAACAGTTGTTGGCCTAACTATATTATATATACCAACAACATCAGAACTAGGCATATTACTAACCACACATCCAGACGGTGCATTACTATCATAATTAACTTTAAATCCTGTTGCTAGAGTTGGAGAATTAATATCACTATCTTGTTTCTCACCACCTACAAACGAATAATTAACAGTAGTTGTATCAGAAATAGGAATAATATCACCAACTGTATACTCATTAGAAACATTAAAATAAACAGTCATTCTAGCACTTGCCCCAGCAACAAATTGTGAACTATCATTCAAATTCCACTCAACAGAATATTCATTATTTATTGAAGCTACACCCCTTGTCACAGAAACTTCATCAACAGTAAACGGAGCCCTAAAATAATCATCAAATACAAAACTATCATAATTATCATCTTCATATCCAAGATAAATATTAGGAATAACATCCAAAGCATTATCTTTATCAGCAACTACTTGTGCATCACTAACATTCTTAATAGCATCAACAACTTCATTTCCCATGTTGTATTGTATTCCTAAAACAGAAAGTTCTGGATAATTTTCTTTTAAACCTTGATAAAGACTAACCTCTTTAGGAGAATCAATAACTGGTTTTCCATCAGTTACAAAAATAACTTTGATAATATTTGCTCCATCTGAAGTATAATTCTCCATAAATTCAGAAAGAGCTTTAAAAGCTGCATAATAACTTATCTCTTTGTTAGCATGAGCAGAAGCAGAAAGAAAATTATCAAGTACTGTATTAGTGCCAGTATCATCATTTGTAAAATCAGTTAAAATTTCCGCCTTATCACTAAATCCAATTACAGCAACCCTATTACTTATATTATTATAGTAATGCATATTATTAAGCAATGTTTTAAGTGGAGCTGAAAATGATGCATCATGCTCGTTTAACGAACCATCAACAACTAATATATAATCAACAGGTAGAGAAGTTTCACTAGGATTAGTTTTTAAATCATAAACAACCTTAGCTTTATTTTTAGAAATCCAACTAGCTGTTCTAGTAATCTTCCAAGCACCACTCTCTCCACTATCATAATTAATATTACTAGATGTAAACGAAGTAGTCTCTACTGGTACTTCTACTGCAAAAGAATTAGAAATAAATAAAATTAAAACACATATAGTAAAAATACCCAAAAATGAAATTTTAAACTTGTTCCCACGCAAAAGATAAGTCACTTTCTTAATTGACTTTTTTATTTTTTCAATATACTTCTTAATATTAAAATTATTCTTATCCATATATTAAATCAAATCTCCCTATCATATCAATTATACAAAATTTCAAGCTTTTTATCAATAAAAAAAGACTACTTTTAAAGTAGTCATATTTTTATTCTACGGTTACACTTTTCGCTAAATTTTTTGGTTTATCAATATCACAGCCTCTTATTTTAGCAACTTCATATGCTATTAATTGTAAACAAGGTACTACTAGTATTGGTTGTAAAAATTCACTAACTCTTGGTACTTTAATTAAATAGTCACACTCAAACCCATCTTCATTACTAACAACTATTATCATAGCTCCTCTAGCTTTGACTTCACAAATATTAGAAATTGTCTTTTCTTTAATATCTTCTTCAGTAACAATTGCAAAAACAGGTGTACCTTTATCTATTAAAGAAATAGTTCCATGTTTTAATTCTCCTGCCTGATAAGCCTCACTATGTATATAAGATACTTCTTTTAGTTTCAAACTTCCCTCTAAAGAAATAGCATAATCAATTTTTCTTCCTATAAAGAATATATCTTCTCTATTACTAATTTTTTTAGCTATTTCCAAATAAATATCTTTTCTATCAATAACCTCTTTTAATAAACGTGGTAATTTCTTTAACTCATTCACTATATCTTTTTTACCAGCAACTCTACAGGCTAGTAGTGCCATAATAGCAACTTGTAAAATATAAGCCTTCGTAGTAGCAACTGCTATTTCAGGACCAGCCTCAATAAATATTTGTCTATCACTTTCTCTAGCAATAGTTGATCCTTTTACATTAACAATTGCTAAAGTTAAAGCTCCATTTTCCTTAGCTTTTCTCATAGCAGCAATAGTATCAGCAGTTTCTCCAGACTGTGAAATAACTATTACTAAAGTTTTTCTATCATAAAGAACTTTTTTATAACGATATTCACTAGCAACTTCACATAAAACTCTAATATTAGCATTTTCCTCTATTAAACTTTTTCCAATCATACCAGCATACATAGCCGATCCACATGCTACAATATGAATTTCTTCATAATCACTAATATCAAATACACTATCGAAGTTTTCTATGAAAGGTTTTAAAGTCTTTTCAAGTACAATAGGCTCTTCCATTATCTCTTTTAACATATAATGTTCATAACCACACTTTTCTTTAGATTCAGCAGTTAACTCCGTAACTAATATTTCTTTTTTTATTTCCTTCCCATCTTTAACAATCTTAATACCATCAAAATCTAAAACAACAATCTCATTCTCATCTAATAAAGAATATCTATTAGTATAATTAATAATTGCTGAAATATCACTTGCTACAAAATATTCATCTTTTCCATATCCAACTATTAAAGGTAAATCTTTTCTAACCGCAAATAACTTATCTTGATCCTTAAAAACAATTGCTAGAGCATATGACCCTCTAACATCTTTTATAGCTTTCTCAATAGCAACAACTGGATCATTATCATAATAATAATCAATTAAAGCAGTTAAAACTTCTGTATCAGTTTCAGTATTAAAAGTAACTCCCTCACTACTTAATTTTTCCTTCAATTCCATAGCATTCTCAATTATACCATTATGAACCAATGTAACTCTTCCAATAGTATGAGGATGTGCATTAACCTCAGTAACACCACCATGAGTAGCCCATCTAGTATGAGCAATACCTATATGAGAATTTATTAATTTCCCCTTATTAACCTTCTCCTCTAAAGAAGCTATTCTTCCTACTTCTTTTATAATTTGAACCGAGGTATCATTTTTTAAAGCAATACCCGCAGAATCGTATCCACGATATTCTAAAGTTTTAAGTCCCTCTATAAGTACATCTTTAGGTTCTCTAAAACCTATATAACCTACTATTCCACACATACGTAAAATCTCCTTAATATAAAAATAGTTCTGATATATTTCGTTGTTGTAATCTTGATTTTACTTTTTAAAATATATCTAACGAATAACTTAAATCCGTAGTAGAATCCGCCGAATATTTCGATAAACTACTAACCTCGTCATCCTTGTAGGACCCGGCGCTCAAATGAAACAATACAACCTTTCTAATTTCATTCTAATAACATTATATGATATTTAAAAAGAAATGGCAAATCAAATATAAAATCATAATAAAAGGAAGACTTTTAATCTTCCCCTAACTTCTCATATATATCATGACTAGTATTATACTCAGTTATCTGATCAGAAAACATTGTATTAAATACTGGTTCTGCTTTTTTCTTAACATCTTCATAAATATTCTTACTAGTATCAATTGCAGTCTTTATATCCATAATATTAACTTCACTTCTATTATCAAATAAAGCATTAGAAAACGCATTTTGTACTATGGTTAAAGATACATCTGGATATCTAGACCCAATCTCATAAATTCTCTTATACTCACTAGTAATATCCGTAATAAATTCCATTATTTTTCTTTGTACATAAGAAGAATACATTAACTTAGCCCCAGTTCTCTTCTCTATCTTTGGTAAAGTCCCAATAAGTATCTCTACATTTTCATCTCTAGTAGGTTCTGCTACATCTATCTTTTGAAAACGTCTAACAAAAGCTTTATCTCTTAAAATATATCTTTCATACTCATCAGTAGTAGTAGCACCAATTACTTTAATATCACCACGATCAAGAGCTGGTTTAAACATATTAGCAAAATCTAAAGACTCTCCCTTACCAACTAAAGTATGTATCTCATCTATAAAAAGTATTAAATTAGTTCTAGACTTCAACTCATCTATTAATGTTTGTACTTTAGCTTCTCCTGTGGCAGGATCAACTCCAAGTAAAGCTGATGTATTAACTTTAATAACTTGATAATTACTTAAAGCATCCGGTACTAAACCTTTTTGTATTCTATAAGCAAGTCCCTCTACTATAGCAGTTTTACCAACACCAGGTTTACCTACTAAGACAGCAGACTTATCAGGGGTAAGTAACGTAAGTATCAAATCCTTTATTTGAGCATCTCTTCCAATGGCCGGATTAGTAATATAATTTTTATTTAAAAAGTTTTCTCCATATGTATCAAGAATACTAATCCTTTTTGCTTTAATATCAAATTCTTCATTCATAGTAACATCTCCTAACTACTAAATTATAACATAAAAATTATATTTTTACATCTATAGGATTAACATGTATAACAGTTAAGTACACCTCTGGAATATTCTTATCTATTTCTTTTTCCAATTCATTTGCAATACTATGACTATCAAAAGTAGATAAATCACCATCTACAAATATTGTAAAAGATATCTGATACTTATACCCAACAGGAGTAGCGTTAAAATGATTAACACCTCTAATTTCCTTATGTTTGGATATAATATCATATACTTTATCCCTAGTAATAGTATCCATTGCTTTATCCATTAACACATCATAACTCTCCAAAAATATCTTTAAAGCAACAATAAATATCCAAACGGAAATACCTATCCCAACAACACTATCTACAAAATATATTCCTTTCAAACTTAATAAACATCCAACCAAATTTAGACTAGTAATAATACAATCATTTCTATGATCTTTAGCATTAGCCTCTAACAGCAAACTCCTATGTTTTTTATATACTCCATTAGCATAAATATAAAGTACAAATTTAACTATAATAGATATAACACATACAACAACTAACCAAATAGAAAAACTAAACTTTGCTCCTAAAATGATTGTTTTAATAGCTGAAATAATAACTTTTATACTCATTAACCCCATCGCAATACTAATAAACAGTGAATAAATATATTCGGCTTTACCATGGCCTAAATTATGATCATCATCCCTAGGTTTAGAAGCAATCTTATTACCAATAAATGTCATAATAGACGAAAATATATCTGAAGCACTATTAAAAGCATCCGCAAGCATTGCTTGACTTCCCGTAACAAATCCGATTATTGCTTTTATTATAAGTAAAAAAAGATTACCAATCATTCCCCAAATACTAACCTTTTTAATAGCTATAAATTTCATAAAATATTAATCATCTCCAAATAAAAAGGAACTATAGTTCCTAACCCCTATATTATATGCAAAAACTCTACCTAATACTAGGAAATTTTATAATTTCTGCCTTTTGTTCCCCAGTATCCTGTTTCTCATCATAGTCATCACGTTTCTTTTCTATAACATCAACAGAAAACAATTCATTTCCAACCATATAAGCATAATCTAATGCCCTATGCAAAGCAAAATCATTTGTTTTACCCAATAAAGATACATCATCATCCAACGGATAATAATCAAGTCTTTTCTTAAATTCATCTTCATAGCCTAATCTAATTGCCGTATATTTTATAACTAAAGCAGAATCTATTGGAGCAAAATCATCACTAGAATCTAAAAATTCAAAAACCTCTTTTTCTAAAGCATTAACTCTATAATCATTAAGACGTTTCATATAACTATCCCAACGTACTCCAACACCCATAATATCTTTTTTCAATTTAGTAATTAAATTAGGGTTAGCCGAAATATAATTAGCTAAAAAAGTATCCATTCCAGCAATAGTACTGATAATAAAATTATTAATACCACTATTTTTAATATCATTAAAAGAACGACATCTACGATGAATAAATCTCTCTAAATCTTCATCACTGCAATAAAACTTTTCATTAACCATTCTTTCAGCAAAAAAATCTGTAATTATCTTACTAGAACCATATTGTTCCAATATAAGTAAAAACCCCAAGCCTAATTCATCTTTAAATTTTCTGCCATTATATTTAACTATTAAATCTAATTTTTCCATTTCTTTAGCATAAGCTAAAGCTGCTCCTATAGTAAATCTATTAGCTTCTTTTTCCATAGTACTAACTAAAAAGTTAATTTCCATACCCCTAATTCTGTCAATTCTCTCAGAATCACTCTCTTCTGATTCTCTTTCATTAAGTTTTAATGAATTTAAATAGTTATCAGCAACTTTCTTTACAAATCCAAAATCATCTGAAAATTCATCAATAACTCCTCGTACAAATCCATAATTATGTTTAACTTCATCAGAACAAAATTCATACATTCTTTTATCTTTTGAAAGCATCATGACATATTTCATAAAATCTGGACTATTTTCTAGTTCAGAAACATCATACGGTGTAGTATCTAATCCCCTAATATAATTTTGAACTAATTTTATATTAACCAAGATATCACCTAATCTTTCTATCTTCTACCTTTTTTTCTCATACTTTTATTATCTACTTTTGGTTCTTCTTTTTTTACTCCAACTTTAACAGCTGATAATACTTGCTCTGGAGAAATAACTGTTACATTCATATCTAAAACTTCAGGTTCTTCCTCAACTGCTACCGGTGTAGAAACAACTGTATTAACTACTTCAGAAACTTCTGGAGCTCCAATATCTTTAGCATCTCTTTCTACCTGTTTTTTCTCTGTAACTACAGCAGAATGAGTCTTTTCTTTACTAACATCAAGTTTACCATCACTAGTATTAGCATTATTATTATCAGCAACAGCTTCTTCTTTTGGAGTAACTTTTACAGTCTCTAATACTACTTCAGAAGAAATCTTCTCTCCAGTATTAGCTGTATCAACTTTAGAAGTTTGCTCTAACTCTTGTTGCTTCTTTATTAAATCTATTTTTTCTTTTTCCTGAATTTCTTTCTCTTTTTGTTCTTTTTCTTTTAAAGCTTTCTCTTGTTCTTCTTTTTCCCTTCTTTGACGTTCTTTTTCAGCTTTAGCCTGTTCTTCCGCTATCTTTTTCTGTCTTTCCTGTTCTTCCCTAGCTTTTGCTTCTAATTCTTTTCTTTCTTTATCTCTTTGTATTTTTTCTAATCTCTGTTTTTCTTTTTCTGCTTTTATTTTTTCTTCTCTTTCTTTCTCCTCTTTTAATTTGGCTTCTTTTTCTAATCTTAAACGCTCTTTCTCAGCTTTTTCTTGCTCGATTTTTGCAAGTTTTTCAGCTTTCATTTTCTCTTCTAAATCTCTTCTTTGTCTTTCTCGTTCTTCTTTTTCTTTTAAAGCTTGTTCTCTTTCTTGCTTTTGTTTCTCTTCATTTAAAAGTCTAGCCTTTTCTCTTTCTTCCCTTTCACGTAAAGCCTTTTCCTTTTTTTCTTTTTTCTTTTCTTCTATTTCTCTTTTTATTTTCTCTTTTTCAAGTCGCTTCTGTTCAGCTTTTTCTCTTTTTATCTTTTCCATTGCTTCTTTTATTTTCTTTTTATCAGCTTTAATCTTTTCTTCTTTTGCTTTTTTTACTTCATGTGCTTCCTTTTTTACAGTCTCAATTCTTTTTAGTTGCAAAGGAACAGCTTCGCCTTTTTTACTGTCTTTCATAAGGGTAGCATCTATTGCTGCTCTACCCGTTCCAGTACTATTCTTCTTATTTTTTCTTCTTCTTTTAATTACCAACAACAATACTAAAAATGATGAAAACACAAAAAGTCCTGAAACAATAATAAGTAATAAGTCATTACTTTTAACCTCGTTAGCATCACCAACATAACTAGCATAAATAATATATTTTTTTACACTACCTGCCTCCGACGTAACTTTAATAATAATCGAATCATCCTTACCAATATTACTATTTCCAGTAATAACAACAGTAGCACTACCATCTTCAGTAATAGCGCTAATATCCAAATAATTATTTTTAATAATTCCGATATTATATTCAAAAACGTCACTCGAAAAGTTCAAGTCATAACCATCTATCTTAATATTACTAAGTAAAGCATTATCAGAAAGTAATTTCTCTAACCTTGTAACATTAACTTTATAATTTAAAATTGTCCCATCTTCCGCAACTACTTCTATTAAAAATTGATTAGCTCCCGTAACTAAAGATAAACTAGTTGGTAACTTAACTTTTGCTTTATTATTATTCGCAACAGCATCTATCCTAACAGAATTAACATTACTTGAAACTTCAATATTATATTCATTGATACTTGGATTAAAATTAATATCTATATCATTAACATTTAAAGATTTTAATGTTGCATCGCTACTCTTAACTGGTTCTACTGGTGTAGGATCTGGTGTTGGTGCAGGAGTATTACTAATAACCGTAATTACTACACTCTTATTAGGAATAGTTGCTACTTCTCCATTATCACTAGTAAAAGTTATCCCATTCATATAAAAAGTTCCAACTCCACCAGCAACAGCTTTTAAATATACAGTGCCCAACTCAAAATTACCAGGATACTTATCAGCAGAAGACAAAGAAAGATTAGGCCACTCACTATTAATCTTCCAAATACGTTCAGCTTTAAAATTAGTAACTATAATATTTCCATCAGAAGTAAGATTAGAAAAAACCTCTGAAACGGACCCATCAGAAGTACCAGTAATCTTACATCTAACTTCATCACCTACATTAACTGTAGTAGAATTACAAGAAAAAGAAATATCCCCTGATAAGCCAAAAGTCTTAACAGGAATAAAAAAGCTCAATAACACTATTACAAATAAAAACTTTTTCTTCATAATATTTCCTCCACAGTCTCCTACTATAAAATTATTATAACAAAATTCCCAAAAAAAGAATAGTACAAAATACTATTCTAAAAAATTATTCTAATTCCAATATGTTCCTTACAGTAAATTTTTTATTTAATATTAAAATCAATATATTTAATACAAATAATATACTAAATATTACAATAGCAATAGTATCAATACCATAATTATTCTTATATAAAAAGTAGCCTCCTCCTAAGAATAATCCAAATAGTAATAATACAATTCCCATTACAATAAAGTTATTAGAATTTTCTCTTAGAGCATTTAACTCATCATCCCAAATTAATTTAGGATTAATAGAATCAATAACTATACCTAAGAATGTAACAAATAAAATACATAAGAAACTAACAAGTACAAAGAATAATATCATCACCAAAGGAAGTCCTATACTTACAAAAAATATTATAGAAAACAAATTAAACCCTATAAAAGCAACACTAATACTTACTAAAGCCTTAACTGTAATTTGTTTATCATATTCTAAAGGCACAGTCTTCATAAAGTCAAAATTTTTTCCTTCTCTAGAAAATGATGAAGCGGCAATACTATTAATTGCTGGTAATAATATTGAAACACTAACTACCAATAATAGAATCACTGTCAAAAATTCTCTATTACAACTTCTAGCAAGCTTTTCTAATTCACAAAAACTAACACTAGAAAATCTAAGTTTATAAATAACATATACTAGTAATGGCCATATAAAATTAATTAAAATACAATTAGAAAAGTAAGCAGTCGTTCTAAATAAAATAGCCACTTCTTTCTTAAAATAAGATAAAACGGGACTTTCTACTTTAATATCATCTAAGCTATTACCATTCTTAGAAGAAGTATCTCCTACATTTAATCCAATTAATCCTTTAAAATATAGTCCTTGCGCTAATCCCAAAAACACTAAAACATATAAAATATTAATTAAAATATATAATAATAAAGATGAAATACTACCCGTAGAAATAGTATCTATAAATAAATGAATATGTGGAAATATCCATCTCATAGTATATAACAAACTCTTATCCCCATTAACAAATCTCTCAATGTAAGTATCTATATTAAAATCTGTTAATCCGCCTAAAGCATATATTGCCCCAAGAAAAAGAACAACAACAAATCCTAATCCAATTTTTTTAACAGTTTCTTTATTTTTAATAAACTTTGTAAAACTCATTAACAAGATACCAATAATCCCACAATAAACCATTGGTATTAATGGTAAAGTAATCATTCCAAGTATTCCTAAAATAAAATAATGAAATTCAATTCCTGCGCCAAAGTAATAACCAATAACACTAAATATTACTATAATTAACTGCATAAGAGTCTCGGCTATAAAAGCCGCACTAAATTTAGCCGCAATTATTTGAAATGGCTTTATAGGTAATGGTAATAAATTTTCAACATCACCCGTAAAGTAAAATTCATTCAGTATAACATTAAATCCAAATACAAAAGAAAATATTGATATAACAACACACATTACTTCAAGTCCAATTGTAGCGTATCCATACTCTTTTAATACACCAGTCATAGACATAACGAAAAACATACAAATTAATGCAAATGGTAACATTACAAAGATACTAACAAAACCAACTAGTATTTTATTTATTGTTGTCTTTTTTTTATCATTGGCGTCTTTCATTGACAAAGATCGAAGAAATACTTTTACTAAAGACAAGTAATTACTCATGTTTAATAACCTCCATAAATAATTCTTCTAAGTCTTTCTTATCATATTTATCTTTTAATTCTTTAAGTGTACCAATGAATACTACCTTACCTTTATCTATAATTGCTATTTTATCACATAACTTTTCTGCTACTTCTAAAACATGTGTTGAGAAGAATACTGAGTTTCCTTTATCAGCATGTTCTCTCATCATTTTCTTTAACTCAAAAGCTGACGTTGGATCCAGTCCAATCAAAGGCTCATCTAATATCCAAACTGCTGGATCATGTACTAAAGCAGCAACTACCATCATCTTTTGTCTCATACCATGAGAATAACTTTGCATAGGCTTATCTAAAACATCACTTAGCCCAAATCTATCACCAAATGTCTTAATACGTTCACGTCTTTCATTTAAAGGAACTTTATAGATGTTTGCTATAAAATTAATAAACTCCATCCCCGTAAGTTTTAAAAACATATCTGGACTATCCGCAATATATCCAATAATCTGTTTAGCCTTCAAACTATCTTTTACGATATCATAACCATTAATTTTAATAGTTCCAATATCAGGTTGTAAAATACCAGTCATCATCTTAATAGTCGTAGTCTTACCAGCACCATTAAGTCCAATAAAACCAACAATCTCACCATCATTAATAGTCAAATTTAAATTATCAATTGCTTTAATATTATTATTATAAGTCTTACTAACATTCTTTATCTCTATCATAATAATATCCTCCTATAATGAATATAGCACAAAAGTTATAAAACGTCAGCAACTATATATTTTTTTCCGTCTAAAAATCGATCTAATCTAACTTGTCTGTCTAAGAATAGACCTTGTTCCTTTCTGTATCAACACATTTATCACCACTTTAGTATTTTTTTATATATTAATTATACTATTTATACTATTTTTACAATTTTATTTCAATGATAAAGGTACGCATGCTATAATAAACATATAATTGAAAGGATACAAGTATGGAAAATAATAAATTAGAACAAAACGAAGAACTACAAGAATTAGACTTTATCAAAGATGCAGACAAATATACAGTCTACTATGAAGAAGATAAACAAATTAGTACCAAAACAAAACTAGCTCTAGCTGGAATAATTTTTGCCTTTGTACTAGTTGCGCTATGGCCTGGTCTTAAAACTATTAAGATTGCATTTGGAATTGGTACACTTCTAGCAATAACCTCAGCAATTATAAGTATAACATCAGCTAATAAAATAGATTCTCATCGTTATAATGAAAAGAAATTAATCAGACTGATAATAATCTTTAGTATTATTGAACTTATCTTTATGACTTCTTCCTTCTTTGTATTTATATCTTTAGAAAATATAAAATTTACTGATAAATATATTTGTCCTTCTTATACAATTACCAAGTGCACTGATAATAAAGATGGAACAAGTACTTGTAATTTTCTAAATAGAATAGATATACCTTGTAGTACTAAAATCGTAAAAAGTAAATAAAAAATGCTTAAAATAACTTAAGCATTTTTCTATACCTTAACATTTGGATTAATATACTGTCCATGTTTTTTAGTCTTCTTCTTATACTCAATAGCAGCCTTAGGGCAATTATGCAAACACCTTAAACATAAAATACACTTTTCACTTTTCCAAATAGGTTTCCCATTTTTTAATTTTATTGCTCCACAAGGACACTTAACTTCACACATTCCGCATCCTGTACAATCTCTATTAACTGTAAAATACCTAGTACTACGAGCCTTATCATATGAAGAGTAACCTCTTTTAACAATAAATCCAGGCAACTTTTTACTCTGAAAATTACCAGTCTTCTTTCCCATAATCTTCTTTATAATAAAGTCAATTCTAACTTCACTCTTCTTATTAATATCTTCATTACTCTTTAAATCACTAACATCATAACTAGGGGTCCAAGTATCAACCATAACAATATCAAACTTTGCTTTTAACTCAATATTAATATCTTTTAATAGTTCCTCAAGTTTATCTAAAGTACCCCCAGAAAAACCTCCACAAGTAGTAATAGCATAAACATAATTATTACCAGCACATTTAATTGTTGCCTTTTTAAAAAACTCTTTTACTATAACTGGAACTCCAAAAAAGTAAGTAGGACAAATTATACCTAAGTTTTCATTTTCATCCAAATCAAACTTATAGTTATTAACTCTAATACAATCCTCCACTGAAAATATCTTATCTGAAGTAGCATCTCCAATTCTAGAAGCTACATACTTACTATTCCCAGTTCCTGAAAAATATAATATCATCTACTCACCACCCTTGCTTAAGAACTTCATAATTGAATGAGCAGTATCTCTGCCATTACGACAAGCCCAAGCAACCGTAGACTTAGCCCCAGTTAAATCTCCTGCCGCAAATATTTTTTGATTAGATGTCTGATTATCACCATTTACCATTAAATAACCATTATCCTTAACATCCAATTTCAAACTTTCTAAAAGTTCACTATCTGCTCTAGAACCAACAGCCATAATAACTACATCAGTATCTATTACAAAATTACTACCAGCTACATTAATAGCCTTTTTATCTTTATCTAAAGTAGTTTTTATACATTCAATTCCACCAACTTTATCTTTACCAAGAATCTTAATAACATTAGTCTGAAATAAAAAATTAATACCTTCTTTTTTAGCAGATTTAATATCATCCATTTCCGCAGACATTTCATTTCTACTTCTTCTATAAATAATACCAACTTCACTAGCACCTTCTTTTATAGCTGTTCTAGCTATATCGATAGAAACTCCTCCACCTCCAATAACTACAACTCTTTTAGAAGTATAATCTACTCGAACTAAATTTTCTAACAATTCATTAGCACCATATACCCCCTTAAGTTCTTCTCCACTAATTCCCATCATTTTAGATACATTAGCTCCAAGTCCTAAAAACACAGCATCATACTCTTTTTCTAACTTCTTAAGAGAAATATCCTTTCCTAAAGAAACATTAGTCTTAACCTCTATTCCTAAATCAAGTATCTGTTTAATAACTTTAGAAACTAACTCCTTATCAAGTCTAAACTTAGGAATACCATGGTACAAAAGGCCTCCCAAATATTCGTGCTTTTCATATATTGTAACTTGATATCCATTCTCTGCTAAAAATCCAGCACAAGTAAGACCAGAAGGACCAGATCCAATAACCGCAACCTTCTCCCTTTTCTTACCCTTTCTTGGTAATTTCCAACCGTTTTTTACTGCCAAATCACCAACATAACTCTCTATTTTGCCAATTTCCACTGGATCATAAGAAACTTTTTTTGCACAAGAACCTTGACATTGCTTATCTATAGGACATATTTTTCCACAGACAGCTGGCATAACTGTACTCTTACAAAGTATTTTAAATGCTTCCTCATAATTATTTTTTTTAACATTTCCAATAAATCCTGGAATATCTATATTTAGTGGACATCCTATTTGACAAGGCTTAGTAACGCAAGTCTCACATTTAGAAGAAGCAATTTTTATTTCTAATTTTTCCTTTTCCATTACTTTTTCCCCCTTACTAAATAAGATTTATCACTATAAGTAGTATGTAAATACTTATGAGTTTTCTCTTTATCATTATAAAAATCTTTATATATTTTTATAATATCAGGATTCTTATAACTAAGACGTCTCTTCATTTTCTCATCTTCACTATAAAGTCCCTTCATTCTCTCTAACTTTTTATCTCTCATCTCTAATAAACTTAGTTTAGGTTGCCCTCCTCCAGCAATACAACCACCAACACAGTTCATTACTTCAATAAATTGGTAATCCATTTTACCATCTTTAATTTTATCAATCAAAGTCTTAGCATTTTTCATACCATTCGCAATCGCAACTTTTATTTTTATCTCTCCTGTGTCAAGTAAAACTTCCTTTATTCCATCCATTCCTCTAACATCAGAAAAAACTAATTTTTCATCTTCTAAATCTTTCCCTGTAATATAATGATATGCAGTTCTTAAAGTTGCCTCACTTACCCCTCCAGAACTACCAAAAATAACTCCTGCACTACTCCCAAGTCCTAAAGGAGAATCAAACTTACCATCATCTAACTTCAACAAATCAATATTATTATCCTTTATCATTTTTGCAAGTTCCCTAGTAGTTAAAATGTAATCTGTATCTTTATTTGTAACATTTAATTCTGGTCTATTAATCTCATACTTTTTAGATGTACACGGTGCAATCACTACATTAACTAAATTTTCTAAATTAATACCCTCTTTTTCCGCAAAATATGTCTTAATAGTTGTACTTTGCATCGCAATAGGACTCTTACAAGTGGATAAATTAGAAATTAATTCTGGATAAAAAATTTCTGCATACTTCACCCAAGAAGGACAACAAGAAGTAAACATTGGAAGATTCTCATTATTCTTAATTCTCTCTACCAACTCTAAAGCCTCTTCCATTACTGTTAAATCAGCACCAAAAGTAATATCAAAAACATATTTAAATCCTAGTTTCTTCAAAGCCGTAACAATCTTTTTATAAATATTTTTACCTGCTTCTATTCCAAATTCTTCTCCAAGTGCTACTCTAACAGCAGGAGCCAATGAAACAACTACTATTTTATCAGGATTAGAAAGTAATCTCTCCACCTTCAAATAGTCTAATCGTTCACTAATAGACTCTGTAGGGCAATAATTAGCACATTGTCCACAGTTAATACATATAGGAGCATGAGTAATACCCAAATCATACATCTTTGCCACTGTCACTTCATTACGACAAATTCTAACACAATAACCACACTGTATACACTTACTAGCATCCTTAACTATAGACGGATTATCACAACTAATTGGTAACGCTATATCTTCACCATTCATCTTTTATCACCAAGCCTTCTATTCTTATCTTATTTATATCATTATACCTAATTTCTAATTAATTTAAAATAACAAATGAAATCTTTATACTAAAGATTATACATGATATAATATTTTTGAGGTGAAAACTATGCTAACTTTAGTTATACCAGAATTAAAAGATTATTGGTATGAAAAAAAATTAAATGAAGATCCTGCCACTATGAGTTATAATGCTGGCTATGACGTTTCATATTTTGGCTATCACTATGATACTGGAACAATTGACTTTCCTGAAGAAAACTTTGAAAAAACCTACAAAAAGAGAAAAGATGAAAATAAATTTTTTGCTTTCCTAAAAGACACTGAAACAAATGAATTTGTAGGCTACGTAAATTATCATTTTGATAGTTCTGAAAATCACTATGACTGTGGTATTTTAATAGAAGCATCAAAAAGAGGAAAAGGCTACTCTAAAGAAGGTTTAAAACTATTATGTGAAGCTGCTAAGAAGAATGGTATTAAAGAATTGTATGATAACTTTGAAAAAGATCGTTATCATACTAAAGTATTTGAAGATGTTGGCTTTAAAGTAATAAAAGAAACTACTTGGAAAAAATTTGGCAAAGATGTTGAAGGAGTAATTGTAAAAATAGAATTATGAAAAAAGAAATATTAGAATATAAAGAACTTTTAAGAAAATATTTTTCAAAAGAAACTGCTCATCCAAGCTGTCAAAATAATTACAAAAAAAATGATTGTTCTTATGGTCAATGTGCTATTACCTCTATGCTTGTATTTAAAAAGTTTGGTGGTACAATAAACAAAATTAACTTAGATGAAGAATCTTCTCACTACTTTAATATTATTAATAATGAAATAATTGACTTAACAAAAGAACAATATAAAAATCAATTAGATTATTCAAATTACATTGAAAAAGATTTCAATACTCTATTTCAAAATGAAGATACTAAAAAAAGATATTTTTTACTAAAAGAAAAAGTAAATCTAGCTCTTATAGATCAAAAAATAGCTTCTTGCACTCTTTGCAAAGACTTAGTAGAACACTTTCCTAATAGTAAAACAATCTCCTTCGGAAAAACAAAAAAAATCTTAATCTTAGGAGAAGCTCCAGCCAATAACGGTTGGCGTAAATCAGGTATTGCTTGGTATGATCAAAATAAAAAATTACTACCATCAGGAGTAGTAATGCAAAAACTATTAGACATTATAAATATTAAATTAGAAGACACTTACTTCCTAGAAGCGATAAAGTGTTTCCCAAAGGAAAGAAAAAGTCTAAATACTTGTAGTAAAAACTGTAAAGTCTTTCTTATGAAACAACTAGAAGAAATAAAACCAGAAATAGTTTTAGCACTAGGTGATGCTGCTACTAAAACAATTCTAGATACAAAATACAAAAAATTCGGCGAAGTTGTTGGTAAAGAATTTACTATAAACAATATAAAAGTAATCCCTATTTACCATCCATCACCTATATCACCATTAAGTCTAAAAGGAAACATTCCTATCTTTGAACAATTAAAAAAGACCATATAAAAACTAGAGTTTGCAAAACGTCAAATATAAAACTCTAGTTTTTAATTTACAATATTTCCATTTTTTTCTAACACTTTTATTTCAACTTCCTCACCATGTATTTTATAAGTTATTTTATTATGAATATTTTTTAAGTATAATGCTTTACCCATTTGACTATTCAAAGATATTTCTTGTATTGAACTCTCCAAATCTGGTAAATACTTACCTGTAAGTTTTACTTTAAAAACTTCAATATCATCTTCATCATAGATAACTTCAATTTTTAAAATATCCCCAATATTTATTACATCATTATTTTGTTTTATCTCATTTACTACTTTTAAATGGCTTTTATCAACAAGCATTTTTTGTACTTTAGCACTTATTTTTTTCTCATCTCTCATAAGTTCTTCATATGCGAAGTTATCATGCCAGCCATCTCCAACTGCATCTCTACATACATCTGCACCTACAGCAGCAATGTTTTCTAAAGTACTTCTAAGTTCATCTAAAATATTCATAAACTGTTCATAACCATTTCTATCAACTAATATTTCCACGTCTTACTCACCTCCTTTCAATATTCATATGTCGTATATCACAAGAAAGTTCTAAAAAATATAAGAAATATTAGCTATAATCTTTTAAGTAATTAATAGTCAATAAAATATTAAAGTTTCATCAACAACAAAATATTAACATAGGAGTTTTATTTTTACAAGTATATTTTTTTGAATTACTTCAAAGTTTTTTATATTTTTTTCGAATAATATAATTAGGGAATATTAATGGATTTAAGTGCTTATCTCTCGAGAGAGGAGGTGATGTATAATTACTAAAAAAGACTATCTAATTCTTAGTCAAATTATTATCATCATCTTGCTTATTATCACTCTACTATTCAGATAGCGATGATAAAAAAGAAAAAAGCACTTAATCAGCAATGTGATTAGGTGCAAACCCAATTGAGGTAAGTACTTAATCGCACAAAACATTAAGTATTCCCTATTTTTATTTTATTCAAGTTTCCTTGACATATTCATCGTATCATAAGCATTATTTTTTTACAAGTATATTTTTTTTAATTACTTCAAAGTTTTTTATATTTTTTTCGAATAATATAATCAGGGAATACTAATGGATTTAAGTGCTTGCCTCTTTAGAGAGGAGGTGATGTCAAATGACTAAAAAGGACTACCTAATTCTTAGTCAAATTATTATCATCATCTTGCTTATTATCACTCTACTATTCAGATAGCGATGATAAAAAAGAAAAAAGCACTTAATCAGCAATGTGATTAGGTGCAAACCCAATTGAGGTAAGTACTTAATCGCACAAAACATTAAGTATTCCCTATTTTTATTTTATTCAAGTTTCCTTGACATATTCATCGTATCATAAACATCTAAACTTTACAAGACTATTATTTTAAATAAAGTAATATATTTTTAGTACTATTACCAAGAGTATCAAAATAATCAATTTCTCTTAAATAAATATCTTCGTCTACATAAAGCTTCATTATAATCACCAAATTAATTATATAAAAATTAACCCTAAAGTAAAAATAAAAGAACCAATATAAATTGGTCCTTCATTTTTATTCATCTCTTAAACTTGCTCCACATTTTTTACCAAGTATTTCCATAATTACATCCATGGTTGAATTAATCTCTTCAGATGTTAAAGTAACATCTCCATTACCTAGTAATACTCTTAACATAATAGACTTCTTACCCTCTGGTACCTGGTTACCTCTATATTCCTCAATAAACTTAACTTCTTTAACTTTATTTTTAATAGCAGTTGAAATACTTCTCCAAGTAACATCTTCATCAACTAAAATTGATAAGTCTTTTGAAACTAATGGAACTTGTGATAAATGTATAAATTTATTATCACGTGAAGCATTAGGTATTAATAATCCGGTATCCAATTCAAATACTGCTACATTAGTACGTTTAATCTTAGCCTCACTCATTGCTCTAATTGAAACTAATCCAAGTTTACCAACAACTTCTTGTCCAAGTAAAATGTCCATATAAACATTTATATCAGCCCAACTTGGTTTTTCTTTACTAACTTCTAATCTCATTTTCTCCATTTGTGTATATCCTGCCATCTTCTCTAAAACACCTTTTAATTCATAGAAAATATGACTAGGATCTTTACCAACAATACATCCAGTTAATAACATCTTATGTATTGGTAAAGTCTCGTCTTCAGAAGATTCATGATATACTCCTCTTTCAAATACTTGAGCCATTTCAAATAATCTGAAATAATCATAGTATCTTAAATTCTTAGAGATTGCTTCTAACATACCAGGAACAAGTGAACTTCTTAAATATGCTTCTTCTGGTGATGGTGGAGTTGCTAATTTAACTGAATTTTCTTTATTAATACCAGCAGCATTAATATACTTCTCATCTATCCAAGGATATGTAAATATTTCATTAAACCCACACCTATAAGCTAAGTATTCTCTTAATCTACGCTCAAGTGATACTTTTCTTTGTAATACCGCATGTTCAAATGTAATAGTTAATGGTTTAGCTTCAAAACTCTCAAAACTTAAAAGTCTCGCTATATCACCCATTACATCATCCTTTAAATAAACATCTCCTGTAGATCTCCATACAGGAACTACTACATGATAAATTCCATCTTTATATGTAACTTCATATCCTAAAGCCTTAAGTACTCTCTCAATTGTCTCTCTTCCTAAGACTTTTCCTAATCTAACATTTAAAAACTCTTCAGGAACATCAATTTTTTCTCTTTCTGTCTTTATTGGATATACATCATTAAATGCTACTACTTTACATTCTGGGAATAATTCTTTGAATAATTCTAATGCTAATGCTAAACCTTGCTCTACTCTTTCAGTATCAATATTCTTCTCATATCTAATAGAAGCATCAGTCTTCTCATCAAATCTCTTACCAGTTTTTCTAATAGTAGTGGCTGTAAAGTTAGCAACTTCTAACACAATTCCAGTTGTCTCTGGCAAAATAGAGTCTTTCTTACCACCACGAATACCAGCTAAAGCCATAGCATCTTCTGTATCACAAATTACTAAATCATCTTCTGTTAAACTAATTACATTATTATCAAGTAATAATAACTCTTCATCTTTCTTAGCATTTCTAACAACAATCTTTTCTCCGACTACATGAGTTCTATCAAAAGCATGTAAAGGTTGTCCTACAGCCATCATTACATAATTAGTAATATCAACAATCGCATTGATTGGTCTCATACCACCATTAATTAAAGCAGCCTTCATCCACATAGGTGATTCTTTATCATAAACATTTTCAATTTCAACAGCAGCATATCTATTACATTTCTCAGGTTCTTCTATTTCAACTTTATATTTAGGAAGTTTAGAATCAATTTTTACTACTGGCAATTCTTTTAATGGTACATTATATATTGCAGATAATTCTCTTGCTATACCATAATGACCCCATAAATCAGGCCTATTTGTTAAAGACTTATTATCTATTTCTAAAACAACATCGTCCATACAAATAACATCAGCAATATTTTGTCCAACTTTGCACTCATATCCTTTTAAATCAACTATTTCATCTTCACTCTTAGGTGGAAATAATTGTTCTAGATAAACTTCAGTTGCTCCACAAATCATACCATATGATGAAACACCTCTCATATTAGATTCTTTAATCTTAACTAGACTAGCTTCACCATGCCAATAAACTTCAGCTCCAGGTTTTGATATAACTACATATTCTCCAACATATAAATTACATCCACCACATACGATTTGTACTGGCTTTTCTTCACCAATATCAACCATACATACTTTTAATTTATCTGCATTAGGATGTTCATTAACTTCTAATATTTTACCAACAACAATATCATGAAATTTTTCTTTTGTATTTTCAACTGACTCAACTTCAACAGTTCTTAAAGTTAAATCATAAGCTATTTGTTTTTCTGTTACATCTTTTGGTAAATCAACATATTTCTTTACCCAATTTAATGATACTTTCATATTCTAAATCCTCCTACTTAAATTGCTCCAAAAATCTTAAATCTCCACTATGGAATAATCTAACATCATCTACTCCATAACGCATCATAACTAATCTATCTAATCCTATATTGATATAGAATCCTGTCCACTCTTCTGGATCTAAGTTAGCAGACTTTAATACATTTGGATGAATTACTCCACCTGGCATAACTTCTATCCAACCATTGTGATTACATACTTTACAACCTTTACCACCACATACTAAACATTCCATATCTATTTCATAACCAGGCTCAGTAAATGGGAAGAATCCCTCTCTCATACGAACATTGATTTTTCTACCAAATACTTTCTCTAAAATAGTTTGAATCATAACCATACCAGATGAGAATGAAATATCTTTGTCAACTATTAAAGCTTCATATTGGAAGAAAGCTCTCTCATGTCTAGCATCAGTAGTTTCATTTCTATAAACTCTACCCGGATATACGAATCTAGCAGGAGCTCCATGCTCTAATAAATATCTAACAGAACCACCAGTTAAATGTGGTCTTAAACACAAACGCTCATTTCCAGCCTTATCTTCTGTTCCCTCTAACCAGAATGTATCCATAGATTGACGAGCAGGATGATCAGCAGGGAAATTCAAATTATCAAAAGCATACTTCTCACTACTAATATCATCTTCACTATAAACTTCAAATCCAAGTGATAAGAAGGCATCATTTAAGTCATAGCACATTTGTGTAATTGGATGAAGAGCTCCACCTTCAACATCAATACCTGGTAAAGTTAAATCTAAAGGTTTATCAACAACGCTCTTAGCATTAATTAATTCATCTTCTTTTTCTTTTAACTTATCAGCAAACAACTTCTTAATCTCTGTAGCTTGCATACCAATAGTCTTCTTCATCTCTACTGATAATTCACTAAGAGACTTTAAAGCTTCAGTCAATTCACTTTTCTTACCAGTAATCTCTCTAGTAACTTCTTGTAAATCCTCTAATTTTTTTACTTCTTCAATTTTCTTTAATCCTTTACTTCTGATTTCTTCTAATTTTTCTTTCATATTACATCCCTCTCTTTATAATAAAAAAATAGTGATCATCCATAAAAAGGACGAATCACTATTAAATCCGCGGTACCACCTTTGTTCTAATTACTTAGCACTCTATAGAATAACGCTCATCACGATTTGACTCCATTATTGAAATTCATTACTTAGACTCTCTAAAATGGCTCTCAGTTGCTAACCATTATTCCCTGTATAGAATTCTAAATAACTACTTAGATAATTTCTTCATCAACGAAATTACTTAAATAATAACACCAAAATTAGTACTTGTCAAATTTTTTTAAATATTATTGTTCAAATAATAAATCAATATTAAACAAATACAAGTAGTCTTTAAAGTTTAAATACTCAAAATGTTTATTCTACTTTACTACTGATTTCTTTACTATTTTTTTCTAACTCTCCAAACATCTTACTCATGGTTGGATTATTATGTATCAATTTTTTTATAGTTAAATCTTCTGCTTTATTATTAGCCAGTCTTAAATTATCATTAGTCTTTAATAAATGTTCTTTTGTCTTTTGTAAATGATCAATTGTCTTATCAATTTCCTCTATTGCTTTTTGAAATCTTTCTGCTGCTAGTCTATAGTTTCTACCAAAACCTTCTTTAAATGTATTAATATTCTCTTCAAAATGTGTAATATCTATATTTTGATTCTTAATAGTTTCTAGTTCTTTTCTATATTCTAATGACTTATTCGCAAGATTTCTAATTAATGTTATTAAAGGTATAAAAAACTGTGGTCTAATAACATACATCTTATCATATAAATGTGATACATCTACAATACCATCATTATAGTAATCATTATCTGCCTCTAATAATGAAACAAGTACTGCATACTCACACTTCTTCTCTTTTCTATCTTTATCAAGCTCCTTAAAGAAATCTTCATTCTTATGTTTAGTCGCTGTCATATCCGCTTCATTCTTCATCTCAAACATAATAGAAACAATCTCATTACCATCATCATCGTAATCTCTAAATATAAAATCTCCCTTAGATCCAGTTCTAGCATCATTATCTTTTTCAAAATAAGCATTCTTAAATAATGGTCTTAATCTATTAAACTCTACATTACAATGTTGTTCTAAAGATTCCCCAATCATCTTTGTAGACTGTTTAGCTTTAAAATCTTTATAATATGCAATTTGATCATCTTTATCTTTTAACTTATTTTCATATGATTCTTTTATCGTAGTTTCTTTCAACTCGAATTCTTTACTCTTAAGAGCAAGTTCACTACTTAAATCCGATATTTTCTGATTCTTTTCAGATACAGCCTTTTGTATATCTAACTCACTCTTAGACTCTTGTAACTGCATCTTACTCTTTAACTCTGTTATTTGTAACTGTAATTTATTTATCTGTTCTTGATACTCTTTTTCAACTTTATTTATAGTTTTCTCTTCATTTACTTTTAATGATAATTTTAACTCACTAATTTCTAAATCTTTTTTATTAAGTTCTTGCCCTAACTCTTCTTTAATATGTGCTTCTGCCAACTTAACAGCATTTTCTCTATCTACTTTATGCTGTTCTTCTCTAGAACTTATTTCCTTATCAAATTCTTTATCTCTAATCTGTTTAACAATAGAATCATAATCTGCCTCATCTATTTGAAAAACAGTACCACACTTCGGACATTTTATTTCATTCATCTTATTTCCTCCTCAAGTAAATTATTTATCTTCATCAATTGTTATAATTTCTTTTCCTAAACCAGAACCATATTTTTTATAATCATTTAATAATTGTTCAACTATTGGTCTAGACACAACATCTAAATCAACTAATTTATTAATATCAATAAACATCGGTTTTTGTAAACCACCAACTCTATTGATATCATACTCATTAGCATCCCCACTACCAATCTTTCCAGATATTCTTTCTATTAAAAAGAAATGTTGCAAAAAGTCTTTTCCTTTAACTTCATATAATTGCTTAATAATATTAATTTTTATTCCTAACTCTTCTCTACATTCTCTAATTAAACATTCTTCATTAGTCTCACCATCTTCAACTCCACCACCCGGAAAAACATAATAAATCCTATCATTCTTCTCCCTATAAATTAATAATACTTTGTCATTTTCAATTAACACACATCTACTAGAAACCCTCATACATACCTCCACTATAATTATATCAAAAAAGAATCTAATTTAGATTCTCAATTTTAATTACCAATTTTATCTCTAATCTCATTAATCTGGTTTTCTACTTTCTCTTTCATTTGATTATAATCATTTATATCTGTCTCTGAAGAAGCAACACTATTATCAGTATCAATATCTGAAATAATAAATTTATTCACATAACCTTTACTATCATAATCAAGCGATACATCATAATCCTTTCTAGAACTTAAACTATCTCTAATCTTTTTAATCTCAGTTTCCTCAGCAGTTGTAACATCTTTATAAACAACTATAATTGCATGTTCTTTATTTGTCTTATTATTAGTAACAATATCATCAAGACTACCAATCAAAAAGAAACCAGATCTTCTGCCAGAATTATTCTCATATGGCATATTAAAAGACTTAATCTCAAAGCGATTATCAGTAGAATGATTATCAGTAGAATGATCAGCATAAAAATCATTATAGATATTATACCCAATAAAGCAAAAGACTAAAAAGAAAATTATCACAAATATAATACTCATAATCTTTGAAGATTTAGAAATAGGATTATTTTTCATAAAATCCTTAGCTCGTTCAAGATTCTTTTCATATTGCTCATCTTGTGCTTTCAATACACCCTTAGTATATTTATACCCTTGAGTATAAGCATCATCAATAGAAAAAGTCGTATCACAGAACTTACAAGTAACTTGAGTAGTTCCTTCTTCAACCTCTAATTTAGCTCCACAATTTTTACATTTTAACTCTACAAATTTCACACTATCACCTAAAAATATTATATCTAAAAAAGATAGCATAGTAAACTAATTTTAACATTTCTTTTTATTTCCTAAGCATTTCTAAATAAACCTCAAGTTTTTCTAGCATTACATCCATTGGTGCATAGTTTTCAATCGTTAAAATATTTTCTAAAATATTTGTTGAAAAACCATTTATCATCACTACATCCTTATCAAACTTAGTAGCAGGAACTCCGTTACATCTAGTAGAAACATTCCAAAATATAATCTTTGGTAGTACATATACCCCTTCTATAAAAGCCTGTTTCCAGCCCTTAAAATTAGTTCCTGTTCTTGAATAAACACCTTGATCAAACTCCATATCTGAAATAATTAATAAATGACTAGGTAATTCTTTTTGTTCTAAATTGTTATCTTTTGAAGTCTTTAAAATCAACTCAAACACTTTATCAATACCAGTATTAGCTACAATACTTGGAATATTATTAACTTTATCTTTTATTGTTTTACCCTTTACTTCACATAAATATGGTCTATCTGAAAATGTAATAAAATGATTTTTAAAGATTCCTTTATTTCTCTCTGCTGTATATAAAGCAAGTCCTAAAGATGTAGCATATAGTATTCCACCAGAACACATCATAGATCCAGAAGTATCCGCAACAACTAATACATTAGTATCACAATCTTTTAATACATCTTTTTGATTATTCCACATTAAATCATATAAGTCATAATCCTTATTCGAATCAAACAATATTTTCTTAATAATTTCATATGAGAATAAACCATTTGTATTAATCTTACTTTCACCAGCTTTAACTTGATTCTTATATTCTAAATATTCATCAGGCATTCTCTTCATAAAAGCATCAGTATATTTAAGCATAGCTTTAGTTGGAACTTCACTAAAAACAATATTTTTATATTTTTTCTCAGTCAAATTCTTTTCTATGATATTTATTTTACTCCTTAATTTAGACAAAGTCTTTCTATACTCCACCTCAGACATTCCTAAACCATTCATAATTTTTTAGCCAATAAACTATTAACATTATGAGTTCTATGACTAGGTAACCATTTAACTAATAATGAAGGACATTCTGACTTTAAATCAGACTCCAATTGCTTTTTTATTAAAGATATAACCATATCATTTATAGGAGTATCTATTCCCACTAAAATATAATCATATCTACCAATTTCACTAATAAATGGTAAAACTCTTAATGCCCTTGAAGTATGATTAATACATAAATCTTTAAAAATAGTTTTAAATATTTTTCTTTCACCTTTTCCACTTCTTATATCTAATATATAAAGTAAATTAGCTAGAGCTAAGTCCTCATCTTCATCTAATGCATCATTAAATAATCTAATCATTTCATCTAAAGAATTATATCTACTAAGCATAGTAAAAGCATCCAAATTGTTATTATATGTAAAAGATTTAAAGCTAGAATTATAATATGCAAAGGTCTTATTAAAATTAAAAAATAGCCAATACATAATTGCATTGACTACATAAATAATCATCACTTATATGTATCTACACACACTTTGACAATTATCCATCATTTTCTTTTTTTATCTTAAAAGTATAAGTTACTACAATCATTTTTATTACCAAAAAAATCATGCATCATCTAAGATTCTTTTAGACACCATGAAATAACATTTATACATCTATCCATTTTGATTTTTACTATACATTTCTTTATGGTAATATAACGTTCTAAGTTTATCCAATCCTAATGTTTCGTAATTAAAATTAAAACCATAACTATTTAATTCGTCTATTAAAGCATTTCTCTGTTCATCAAATGGTAATTCATAATAATCAGGATTATCATAATAAAGTAATAATCCAACATTTTCAATATCTTGTAATTGTATTCTAGATTTCATATCACCTATTGAATATTGATAATCAACTTTAGATGTATCAAAAACTTTAGCATATCCCTTACTTTCTATCTCTTTAATATACTCACTAACTTCATCCAAAGTTAATTCTTTTTGATTATCTTTACTTACAATAAAATTATCTACATTTTGAAATCTATAACTTATTCTTGATACACCTGAAAAATCAACTCCTCCAAATCCTTCTGTAATTCTTAATCTAATACAAGAATTTTTCATTTCATTTTCTGTCATATTATCAAGATTTTTATTAGTCCAATATATATCTTTTGTTTTACATTTAAATCTATTAATTGCATTATGTGAAAACAAAATCTTTTAATAATATTTTATATTTTCATTTAATTTAAAACCAACTTCTACAACAACCATATAATTCTTCCTTTCGTCCAAATATTATAAAATATTTTTATACATTACTAACTTTTTTTAGTATTAATTAATTTCTTATTATCCCATATTAACTACTAATAATCTTCATATTCACTAGCAAATAATGGTATTTCTTTTCCATTTTTTACTACATAAGGTATTTCCAACTCTGTCTTGAAAAATATATCATCAACATCAATAAAATTATCCAGTATTATTCCTAAACCAGTAGGATCATCAGAAATACATTTTACCTTGTTATCTTTTGTTAGAGCAAGTATATATAAATATGATGTTTTTATTTTTTTATATTCTATACCACTTATATACTTATTTAATTCTTCTTGATGTGTAATTGATTCAACCATATTGTTATTTGTAATAGCAAGGTTGTATTATAAATAGTGTTGGTGAG
>ERZ1023658.62-NODE-62-length-47240-cov-14.352019_pt1 | contig 47240 bp, 34 predicted proteins | sample MGYA00380339_ERZ1023658 | MGnify/ENA primary metagenome ERZ1023658 (study PRJEB33179, sample SAMN07448981) | human gut metagenome | biome: Human-gut; feature: Human associated habitat; material: Faeces | host: Homo sapiens | place: India: Bhopal | collected... | reverse complement strand
TTCCAACCTCTCTTATTCTCCTTTGGCTGCTTTAGAGCTTTATGTTAAGAATCCTGAGGCATTACGTGTGTAACTGTAACTGGCAGTATAGTTATTGTCATTTGTATCGGAATACCTGAAAAAGCTTTCATCCTCTTTTTCCATGTTTGCGCCATTGTCGGACATGGAATGGCGCGTCATGGAATATGGATGACTCCTGTGATGTCCGCCAGAGTATTGCACGGCCAGCATGCTCTTCTTCGACAGATTGAAATTCAGTCCTGCAAAGAGGTTGTAATAATTGCTGCGAACCTTATTGGTTTGATGCGACAAGTCATGGTACACATTGCTTGAGGAATGTGTTATCGTGTTTTCCTTATCCGTGTACGACAAGGAACAATCATGATCATATCCTAAAGAAATGTTGCCTAACACTATGCCCTGCTTTCCGTCTATGTCAAGTGTCGTGCTGTTTCTCGCTTTTCTGTTAATTGTCGTTCTATTGTACAAGGATCCCCCCATGTAGTCCTCCACGGGACGACGGGTTGATATGCGGATTACGGCTTTCGTGCTTCCACTATATTGCACGTCTGGGTCTCTTATAATCTCTATCTTCGTTACAAGGTTGGATTTCTGTCCACGCAACTCTGCCGATGTCTTTACCTTGCGACCATTTACATACACGTCTGCCTCGCCACGTCCAAAGACATTAAACGTTTCTTCCTGTCCGTTTCTGCTGACAGTTATGCCAGGAGTCCACTTTAACATATCCACGAGATTGCCAGCGTTTCCAAGATGAGTGCCTTGAATATTACTTATTGTATAGTCTCTGCCATCTCGACGTATATTTATTTTCTTCGCTTTTACCTCCACTTCCGCTATCTCCACTGTCTTCATTGGCTTTATGTCGCCAAGGCTTATGGTCGTGTCGGCTAATACAAGGCTGTCGACATACACTACTTTGCCTTGCTGCATTATCTTGAACGCGCAACAACCTTTATTCTCTGTGCTGATATTGAAATAAGGCTCATAAAATGTGCTCTCAACCTTCCATTGGTTTAAGGTGTCGCTACTTTCTATCACAATCTGAAATGGCGACACCGTTGATGTAGAAGACATGAAATGTCCTTTTATATCAGTGGCATACATATATAACGGTGTCATTGCCATTAACATTCCCATAAACATGGTTTTTATGTTTGTCATAAAGCTACGATTTAGTTTGTTCTCTATTCAACATCTGTCCTGTTCAGATAATCTGTAATTATCTGTTTAATCCGCTCCTTTATGAGGCATAATTACTTTTTTTGAGGAAAACACAAAAGACCAAATCGTTCAATATCATGTCAAATTCAATCATGCATGTTTTTTCTCATATATAGATGGATAATTCACAAGCGTTTTTATTAATTTTGCAGCGAAAAGAACGAAAAAATATTATTTACATGAATCAAACTGAGGATAATCATGAAATCTGGAAAATAGAAATCTTTTCTACCCGAAATAATTGTGACCCAATGAAACAAATAGAACATTCGCACGATTACTTTCAAATAATATGGGTAAAGAAAGGTCAAGGGCAATATACTATCAATTTTGAAAACAAGGAGATAACTGACAACTCATTGATTTTTATAGAGCCTGACATCCGCCATAACGTATATCTGTGTGGCGAGATGGATATTGTGAATATCACTTTTTCTACAAGCTTTCTTGAATACTTATGTCCGAAGATGGAGACATTGGTCAAATATGACCTGTTTTCCATGTATGACGCATCCACAATGGTCACAGTTAACTGTCAAGTGGCCAACAAGATTAACCGAATCTTGGAGGCAATGCTGGAAGAACAGGAATGTCGCACATATCCAATATCAAAAATATTGCGCATAGGCTCCCTTTTTACTCTTTTCATAATAGAAATCAAACGGCAACTTATGGCTCCCATGAATATTAAGAAGCCTTCCTTTGCTTATTCTATGACTTTGAATTTCAGGAAGGCATTGAAAGAAAATGTTTGCAATACACACCATGTGAAAGATTATGCCGATTTGCTTGGCATTTCTCAAGCCTCTCTATATAGATATGTAACAGCCACATTAGGGGTAAGCCCTTTGGAGGTGATACATGAAGAATTGGTCACACGCGCCAAACAACTTCTCATGACCTCAACTCTTACCATAAAGGAGATTGCTGAGGAATTAGGCATTTGCGACGCGATGCATTTCGCGAAAATCTTTAAGAACGTTACGGGTGAATCACCGGATTCATTTAGAAATATTGCTATGCGGTAAAATTCAAAAGACCACAAATATACTGCCCGAAGCCCAATAAAATAGGACTTCGGGCTTTCTTTTTTTTCAAAAGTAAGCTACACTAATTTCCTTTTCAAGTAACTTTAACCTTACTATAGGCTATCTTTACCCATAGTTATGATTGTTACAATACAAAGATATCCAAAGGACTTGATACCTCGTGAGAAGTGTATGCCCTAATTTTTATTGTTTAAAAAGTTTTAGCGGACTTAAAAGCATTGCATGGCTCGAGGCAATCAACTAAAAAGGGGTGTGCCATGGCACACCCCTTTTTAGTTGTTGTGTTTTAATTACTTGCTTTACTCTGCCGACACGAAGTAACCTCCGTTAAGCTGACTCACGCCTTTGTAGGTGGTCTTAGGACCTACGACCGTGATAGTGGATCCAGCTGCGATGCCGTGGTCTTTCATGAAGTTCTGGCGATCAGTGGTGCCCTTTGGAGCACCATAGCCAAAGAGACCATAGACATAAACCTTGCCAGTCTTATCCTCAAGGTAGAAGTTGCCAAACTTGTCGTTCTTCACCTCGCCAACCTTACCCTTGATGATAACCAATGTGCCGTCGGCCTGATTGTCGAACTCGCCGAGGCTGACAGCCTTGACGCTCTCTACATTCTCCACCACTGGGCTGCCAATCTGCGCCACGCCCTTGTAAGAGCTATGAGTGCCGACAACAGTCACGATGTCGCCAACCTTTATGCCCTTGGTGTTGCCAGATGGCTTGTAAGCCTCTATCTCACCAGAGAGGTCAGTGTAGTCTTGAATCCAGAAGTTGCCCTTGGCATCCACCTTCGACACGAGAGCCGTGATGCGATACTGGCTCTGGTCTTCGGCAGAGGCCTTGAACTCGCCAAGGTTCACCTCCTTGATAGAACCGTCCTGCGTGATTGTTGACGTAACGGTGGACTTTCCGGATGTGAAGCTCACCGTGGCCGAGCGTGCGCCTCCGTCGTTCTTCGTGGCCTTGAAGGTGATGAGGGCACTCTGGCCGCTCTGCTTCAACGCCGACATGGACAGCCACGACTTAGCCTCTTCAGGTATCGACACCGTGAGACCGCCACCCTTGCAGGTGACATAAGCCGTAGCCTCACCGCCTTCGAGAGGAAGGTTGCTCGACTTCTTGTCGCCGACATAAACGGAATCGACCTTTACCAGCGACTTCGTGATCTTGTTCACCGTGACATTTTTAAGCTCCACCGTTGAGCCATAAGTCGACTTAGGTCCTGACACGGTAACCTCGTCGCCCTCCTCAATACCAAGGCTTGCGAAGTTCTTCTCTTTACCGTTCTTGTCAAGTGTGCCATATATGTACACTTCTCCTGTATTGTCCGCCAGATAGAAGTTACCGTAACTGGTATTGGAAATTTTCGTCACGGTACCGGTCACCATATAAGTCTTTGCATCAGGTCCTGCCAAGACCTCGGCACATGTGGCAGGAGTTGCCACGGGAAGCCCCTGGATGATGTTGATGCGCTGCACCAGATTACCGCTCTTGAGCTTTACCTCAGCCGAACGTCCGTTCTCTGTAGCCTCAGCCTTGATGGTCAACGTGCTCTCGCCAGCATTACCGCTGAGAGAAGAGAACTCGAGCCATTTCTTGCCCTTGACCACCGTGCCTGTGGTGTCGAGCTCCCAGGCATCATTGGAAGTGATGTTGACGTTGTTTGCACCACCGGCAAGAGGTAGCGACACGTAAGAAGAGCTTACCGTCAAGCCATTGAGGTTATCCACCTCATAGTCGTTGGAGCAGCTCGCCGCAAAAGCGACGACTGCAACGGCAATGGCGAAAATATGTTTTAATGTCATGATTTCTGATTAGTTAAAGTAGTATTTCAAACCGATTGCAGCATACCAGCACTGACCGATGGCATGGTTGTAAGTCCAGCTCTTGGTGTTGCCGTCGACAGCCTTTGGAGTAGAGAATGTGGCATAACCCTCAGCGTCAACGCCCTCATACTTCAGCACGCGCGCACCGTCGGAACCGATTGCAGGGTTGAGATACTTTGCCACGCCCCACTTTGAGTTGAAGAAGTTGAGCACATTCTTCATGTCAAAGCTCAGCTGCAGAGTGTGCTTGGTCTGACCGACGTTGAGCTTGAAGTCGTGCTTGTAGCTGAAGTCCACACGGTGAACCCAAGGAGAATAGTAGCTGTAAGCCTCAGCATACTCGCCCTGATGCTTCTTGAGATAACTGTTGTTGTGCAGGAAAGCCATGAAGCGATCCATGTCGTCCTGGGTCTTGAAACGGAAGTCTCCTGTGCCCACACCTACCTCGTTGTCGCGCGGGACGTAGATGGCATCATAGTTGAAGCCGTCGCCGTTCATGTCGTTCTGTGTCATGAAGCTGTAGTTGGAGTTGCCGCGCCAAGCCTCATAGATGAAGCTGTAGTGGTTGCCGCTCTTGTCGTGGAGGTTCATTGAAGCCACGATGCGGTCAGGCTCCACATACTGTGAGTTGTGCAACTTGACAGCAGTCGGACCGTCTACTGTAGCCATATAGTTGAGCACTGAAGCCGCGTTGGACCCCGGCATACCAGTCAGCTCCTTGCTTGCGGTGTGGGTGTAGCTGGCATAAAGATCCATCCACTCCCATGGCTTAGCCGTGGCAGAGAGGTTGAACGACCAACCGTAACCCTTATGGGTGTTCTCCAAGACGTAGGCGTGAGTACCGGTAAGGTAACCACTCGGGTAGATGTGACGGCTGTCAGCACCGTTGAAGCGTGCGAAGCCCTTCACGTCTGGCACAGCCCAGTCGTTGAGCACCGTGCCGTAGACGGTCTTGTTGAAGATGCCCTCGGCAGTGATTTTCAACGGGAAGCCCACGGGGACAACGTAGTCCACGGCGAGAGAGGTCTTCCATACCTCTGGCATGTGGAAGTTGGGGTCAACAGAACAGATTGATGAAGGCACAGTGCCTTGATCCGGAGAGATTGTAGTGGGATAGCCAAGGCTTGCCAGCTTGTTGAGCAGAGCCTGACGGCTTGCCTGTCCGTTCTCATTTACGAGACCACCATCAAACTGGGTCATGTCAACATGGTAGTTGCCCTTGGCATCAACAGTGTACTTGCTACCCTTGTCCCTGTAGCCCTCGTAGCCTTTCTCCCACACTACCTTCTTCTCGTGGGTCTTCGGATCCTCAACAGTCTTGGCGATTGTCGTGGAAGAGTTTACCACAGCCTGATACTGCACCATACCCGAGTTGGTCGGCATATTGGTGAAGAAGACGAGAGGCAAACGGCCTGAGAAGAGACCCGTGCCACCACGCAACTTCAGGCTCTGGTCGCCCATCACGTCCCAAGTGAAGCCTACGCGGGGCGAGAAAATCACCTTCGAAGAAGGCCACTTGCCGGTGTCGATGTGACGGCCGTTGTAGGCGAGGTCATAAATGGCCTGATTGGTCATCAGGTCGCCATTGTCGAAGAAGAGGTCATCAAGACGCAGACCGTAGGTCAGCTTCAGGTTGCGTGTAGCCTGCCACTCGTCCTGGAGATAAAGGCCCACCTTACTATATTGTACGCGCGCGGTAGGATTCTCCTCACCGTTGTAGCCATAGGTAAGTGCCACAATCTCAGGAGTACGTCCATTGAGGAAGTCGTCGAGAGTCTTGTAACGGTAATATCCTGTACCGTTGCGCATATAAGAGTTGTCAGCCATCTGGTGCTCGAAGCTCACGCCGCCGAGCAGTTTGTGGTTGCCGAGATACCATGTCACGTCATCCTTGGCGTTCCACACATTGTTGTGTACGGCATTGTTGTAAGTGAAGAGCTCCTCACCGAGCGAGATGTAGTTGGTACCGTTACCGTCGAGGATGTCGATGAAGGGGAAATCCGAAGAGTTGGTGCCACGTACATCGTCGAGCTTAGAGTATGTGACAAGGAGCTGGTTGCTCAGCTCGTTGGAGAAACGACTGTTGAGGTCAAACGAGAAAGAGTTCACGTTGTTGTCCATGGAGTACATGGAATTGGCATACGACATTGCCATCTCCGATGTACGTCCGTAAGCCGAACGCGAGCCACCGTCCATAGACGATGCGTTGGGGGCCAGCCAGTTCTGGTTCTTGGTATAGTTGTAACGCAGAGAGAGGTGGTGCTGGTTGGTGATGTTCCAATCCAAGCGCGCGAGGAGCTTGTAGTTGTTCTTGTCGGCTGGGAAGCTCGTCCAAGAACCCGTGTTGTATCCATACTTGTCCCTAACGTAGTTGGAGACCTTCTCAAGGTCGGCAAGCGTGGTGCGTGAGAGGTAGTTGTCGGCATCAGCTACTCCGTCCTCTGAACCGCGCCAGCGGTTTGCCACGGTAGGAATCTTTTTCATCTCGCCGTTGACGAAGAAGAAGAGCTTGTCCTTGATGATCGGGCCGCCGAGAGTCATGCCCCACGTCGTGGTGCGGTCTTTCTCGCGTGCGCCGGCAATCTGCTCGCCATCCACGGCGTCGCCACGCATCTGCTCGTTCTGGTGGTAAACATAGGCCGTGCCACGGAAGGTGTTGGTACCCGACTTGGTGATGGCGTTCACGCCACCGCCGACGAAGTTGGTCTGGCGAACATCAAATGGAGAAATAACGACCTGCATCTCCTGTATGGCATCAATGGAGATAGGGCTGCCGCCGCCAGGAAGAGCTGAACTGAGACCGAAGTTGTTGTTGAAGTCGGCACCGTCAACGGTGAAGTTGGCAGTACGTCCGTCGGCTCCGGCGAAACTCATTCCGTTGCCGCCATAAGGAGAGAGGCGGGTGTAGTCGGTAATGCTACGGCTCACGGAAGGCATGCTCTGCAACATCTGGTTGTCGATGTTGGTGGAGGCACCAGTCTTTTCTGTGGTAAACTTGGTTGCCTTGGCATTGACGACGACCTCGCCAAGCTGCTGCGCGTCCTCGTTGAGCCCGACGTTAAGGTTGTAGGTCTGTCCGAGCTGGAGACTCACGTTGTCGAAGCTCTTGGATTGGTATCCAATGTAGCTGACTTTCACGCGATAGGGTCCACCAGGGCGCATACCATTAATGGCATACATACCTTTCGCGTTGGTCACGGCCTGATACTTCGTGCCAGAAGGCACGTGAACGACCTCAATTGTGGCTCCGATAACATCCTCGCCATCAGCGGTAACCTTACCACTCATGCCGGAAGTAGTGATCTGCGCCATCATTGCTGTTGTAAAACCGACCAACAGCATGAACAGGAATAGCAGTCTTTTCTGCATAAGATGAAAAAAATTAAAAAAACTAATACTTATTTAGGAGCAAAAGTCCATTTTACCTTAAATACGTTGCAAAATTACTTAAAATAATCCAATCTTATATACGCAAGCATGAAATTTTCTTTTCAAACCTGTTAAAAGAGTTGCGCTTGCCTTCATCAGGCCCAGCAAACGCACATCACGGCAACAAGCCCATTGGCACGCCAAGCACGATGAAGCTTGACGCCGCCAATGGGCTTGCTTACACATTATATTATATATAGGTAAACTATTTCGCCAAATATCTTTCGGCCTCCATTGCAGCCTTGCAACCACTGCCGGCGGCCACAATGGCCTGACGGTAATTGGGGTCGGCGCAATCGCCGGCGGCGAACACCCCCTCCACGCTCGTGCGTGGCGTGTCGCCCTCGGTCTTGATATAGCCCACGCCGTCCATGTCGAGCTTGCCACGGAAGATGTCGGTATTGGGCTTGTGGCCAATGGCAAGGAAGAAGCCATCGATAGGCAAGTCGTATTTCCTTTCGTCGGCCTCGCCCTTCCTACAAACGAGGTGAGCGCCCTCTACCCCATTCTCACCATACAGGCCAAGGGTGTTGGTCTCATAGAGAATCTCTATCTTCGGATTGTCCTCCACGCGGCGCTTCATGATGTCGGAGGCACGGAGATAAGGCTTGCGAACAATCATGTAGACCTTGCTTGCCAGCTGCGCGAGATAGTTGGCCTCCTCGCAAGCCGTGTCGCCACCGCCCACGACGGCCACCACCTTCTTGCGATAGAAGAAGCCGTCGCACGTGGCGCAGGCCGAGACGCCCTGCCCGTTGTATTTCTTCTCATCGGGCAGTCCGAGGTACTTGGCCGAGGCTCCCGTCGCCACGATGATGGTGTCGGCCTCAACCTGTGAGCCATTGTCGATGGTCACGACGTAAGGCTTCTTGGAGAAGTCGACGTCGGTGACTATTCCGTCGCGCACGTTGGCCCCGAAACGCTCCGCCTGCTGACGAAACTCCATCATCATCTGGTTGGCGTCGACGCCATCAGGATAACCGGGGAAATTCTCGACGATAGTGGTCTGGGTGAGCTGTCCTCCCACTTGCAAGCCCGCGTATTCCACAGGCTTGAGGTTGGCTCGCCCGGCATATATGGCCGCGGTGTAACCAGCCGGGCCACTGCCTATGATAAGACACTTTGTTCTTTCCATAAAAAAAGGATGTAGGGATTGGGGATGAATGGTTTTTATTTCAGCAGCTCCTCAATGTCGCTCACTATATGCTCTATCTTCTCTGTCGGCTCGTAGCGTTTCACCACTTGGCCTTTCCTGTTGACGAGGAACTTGGTGAAGTTCCACTTGATGTCGGCTTTCTGCTTATAGTCGGGGTCGGCCTCCGAAAGCATCTTCTCCAGGATGGGATAGATGGGATGCGTCTCGTCCCAGCCGGCGAAGCCTTTCTGCTCCTTGAGGAACTTATAGAGAGGCGCGGCATCGTCGCCGTTGACCTTTATCTTCTTGAACTGTGGGAACTCCGTGCCATAGGTGAGCTTGCAAAACTCATGGATGCTCTCATCCGTGCCTGGGGCCTGCTGGGCAAACTGGTTGCAAGGGAAGTCGAGAATCTCAAAGCCTTGGGCATGATACTTCTCGTAAAGTTTCTCAAGCTCTTCATATTGTGGCGTGAATCCGCATTTAGTGGCGGTGTTGACGATAAGCAACACTTCATTAGCATACTCCCGTAGAGATACGTCCTTGCCTTTGCGATCTTTCACGGAGAATTCATAAACGGTTCTCATTTTCTTTATTTCCTTTTTTGTCTTGTTTTAGTGTTTGTGGTTGCAAACTTACAAAAAAAATGCCACATTAGATTAATAGCCTAAGTATTTTTAGGGATTTTCCCAAAAGCAATAGGAAAAACATACCTTTGAATACGTCAACTCTGTATATCTTTGCAAACAGAAAGAAACATAAAAAAAAAGACAACGCTATGAAAAAGAATCTTATCCTTATGGCAGCGGCGATAATGATGGCGGTACCTACGCTTTTCACGAGCTGCGACGATGACCCTTGGTACTGGTATGGCGACAACGAGCCGTGGTGGTACGACTACGACGGCAGCAACTGGGGATGGAACGACAACGACTACAACCAGGGCGACGACAACAGCGGAAGCTCGGTGATAGACGAGGCCGAGGTGCTGCAAGGCGAATGGGACGGCAAGATGACATACACCAACGGCGACACCGGGGAGCAAAGCTCCTTCTATGCCAACATGACTTTCGTGAGAAACAACAGCAACGCCATAAAGGGCACAGGCACGGAGATAGACTACACGCTCGACAGCAAAGGCAACGTGGACAAGCAAAACGCGCCTCTGAAATTCAACTGGTACATAGAGGAAAAGACGGGCGACATATACATCAAGTATCTCACGCAAAACATGATCACTTTCGTCATGGACGCCTCGGCAAAGGAGCACGGCTTCTGGCTGGAAGAGAACAAATGCTTCCAAGGCTACATGATTGGCACTAACAACAAGGACATGATTTACATAGACCTCAGCCCCGTGAAGAACAACGAGGCAAAGAAGGCCACGAGGGCCACGACAGGCGCGAGCCGCAGCTTTGGCTCCAACATCATATCCACGATAAGCACTGGCAAGCAAGCCTTGACAAGCAGGCGATAAGCATAGTACACTTGGTTATAAACAAAAGACGGCAAGAGGAATCAATCATCCTTCTTGCCGTCTTTTGTTGCTTTCAATCCACGCGCATGGCGCATGACCGATAGCGCGCGATTCAGTCTTTTGCCTCTATGCTGTCGAGCAAACGCCCGGCAAGCGAGATGGTGTTGGGCTCCATCGTGGCAAGCCGCGAGCGGATAAAGGTAGAGAGCTTCTGCTTCATAGCCTGGTCTTTAGGCTCAATGAGGCGTGTGAGATTAAGTATGAGTAACGTGCGGTCGCGAGGATTGAGATTGTCATACTCGCGGTCGCAGTTGTTGAGGAAGGTATTGTCGTCATCAGCTACACGACTCTCGATGAGGCGGAACATGGGCGCATACTCATACTTCTGGTCGAGATGCATGGCAAGCATCTCGCTCTTAAGCTTCTGATAGTCGGCCTCCACGTACTTCTTCTCGCGCATCTGATAGCCCGAGAAGTAGGTAGTGAGAGCGTTGTGATACAGATTCTGTATGCGTGTGTATATAGCCTCCTGCACCTTCTTGTCGAAGCGGTCGTGATTTGCCACCATGAAGCGCGCGCGATCGTTGTTGAGGTCAAGCGTGTAGCGCGTGAAAAGGAACGCATTGTCGGCACTGAGTCGCTTCTTGTCGGAGAGGCTGTTGAAGTAGTCGTCAATCACCTTGAAGCCCTCTGCCTCCTTACGCTGCTCCATGAGGTAGAGCGCATAGTTGTTGATAAGGTCGGGGGTGCGCTTGCCCTCGGCATACAACTGCTTCATACGCTCAGGCGAATGGTCGGGATTGAGCCCCGACTCTATCTTGGCTATGAAATCGTCAGGAGGCATCGAGCCGCTTGCAGTCATGAGCTGCTTGCCTTGAGCGTCTATCACATAATATGTAGGATAAGCCTTTACTCCATATTTCTTTGCCAACTCAACGCCTTCCTTCTCGGCGTTGAGTTTCAAGCACACGAAACGTGCATTCATAAAGTCGCCCACACTCTTCTGTGGGAACACCTCGCGCGACATTCGCTTGCATGGTCCGCACCAGTCGGTATAGAAGTCGATGAATACATGTTTCTTCTCCTTCTTGGCTGCCTGTAGCGCTTCGTCAAACGATATATGTCGGAAGTCGGTCTGTGCTGCGGCAGGCAATGTGCAAAGCCCGATGAGCAGGCTTGCCATTAGTTTTGCTATGTTCATATTCTGTTATAGATTCTTGTTTGTATGGTTTAGTCAGAGCAGTTGCGATATTCCACCTTCACCACCTTCAGGTTGGTCTTCCAAGGATAGTTCTTTGTGGCATACTCCTTCTCGTTAATCTTAAGTTCGTTGGGGCTGTCCTCCATCTCGTATTTGTATACGATGCCCTTCTCTGCATCCGACCATGTGGCTACAATGATGTCGTCGGGATTATCGTCGGAGTGGACATCGAACGCCATGTAGGTAATCTCACCGTCAAAGGTCTTAAGCTTCTGCGCCTTGTTTGAGTTGTAGTTGTAAGCCCAGAGGTCTTTACCTACCGAGTAGAGTATCACGTACTGATTAGAGTAGAAGGCATAGTGGCTTGCCTTGGTGAAGTCGGTGGCTACGCTGAGGTCGATGTTCTTGGATGTCATCTTCACGAATTGATAGGCACTGGCGGCACGGAATATGTATACATAGTACTTGCCGTCGGCATCGTTCATCAGTGCATACGAGGCTCCGTTGTTACCCTTGCCGTTCTCGCCGTATACAAGGTCGCGCACGGGGGTATACTCGGTCTGGTCAAGCCAGAAGGCGCCCTCCTTAGTATCGGTGATTTTTGCCAGATTGGTGTTGGCACTGTAGGTGTTGGCAAGTTTTACAAACTTGTGGTTGGTGCGGTCGAAGAAATAAACCATACTTGTGTAGCCCGAGTTGTCGGGATAGAATGCGTAGGGTGCCAGCTCTACCAGCTTGTCGTCGCCCTGCACATAACAGTTGGCAGGGTTGCCATAGCTCTCGCCCTGATAGAGCGAACCGAAGAACATGGCTTGGTCTGTCAGGACATAGCGCGATGTATTCGAGCGCATTCTGTTGCTGGAGCCATAGGCGTGTGGCCATATATCGAGCACCTTCAACGGCTTCTGGATGGTGCTGATGGTGGGCCATGACGTATCGTTGAAGTTGACATCGGCAAACCCAATCTTCGACTCTGATGAAGAATGAGTGAGCGGATAAGAGTTATCGTCTGTTACAGCATAAAGATACTCCAAATTGGCCTTTTCGGCTCCTCTTAGTGTACATCCCGTAAAGAACAGATTCTTGGCATGCTTGATACCACGGGTGTTTTCAAACATGTCGGCTATGACGGTTGTGTCTCGATTTTCAAGCATACTGACAAAGTCGATGCCTACTGTGCCATCCTCCTTATCGCCATACAGATAGAATCCACGTACGTAAGGACTGATGACGTTAAGCTGGCAGTTCTTCTCGTAGATGAGCTTGGTGGCCTTGTCGGTGGCACGGAAGTAGATGCTATAAGTGCCAGGACGGATATTCGTGAGAGGATAAGACAGGTCTTTCTCGTTGCTTATAACCGTGTGAGAGTGCTGCGTACCACCAATGTCCTTAGCACACAGATACCACATATAGTCGAAGCTGTTCTGGTCGTCGCCTGAGAGTGTACCGGTCACCTTGACAGGTATCTCAAGGTTCTCCATGTCTGCCACCTTGTAGTAGCTGTCTTCAATGCCTTCTATCTTGGCCTCGTTAACATCGCTCATTGTGTTATTGCCCTCATCGTCGACACACGACGTGAAAACCAGCAAACCAAGCATGTATAGTAAGCAATATGTCTTTTTCATATTATTTGTCATTTTCATGTTTCTTTAGATAATCTTCTGGTTTGGTGAACGGTGACCATGCATCCTTGCCATACTTACCGCTCTGCACAGCCATCACCCACATCATAGTGCCGTCCTTATCGATTACCGGGTCCTTGGCACGGGCGCGACGCACCAGTTCTTCAGCTACCTGCTGACCGATGGCTGTGGCACGTGCTTGCGACATCTTCTCGCGTGTATAGTCAAAGATTGTTGTGCCCGAAATCTCCATCAGATACTTGTACTTGACATCGGAGAACTTACCAAACAATCCACCTCCAGCATCAGAACCCATCCATCCTTCGGGCTGGATAAGCACGTCGTCGACAAACATGTTGTGGAAGCGGGCGTCGTGGTTGAAGTTGAACTCCACCTTGGGCTGCGATTCCTCATAGGGGCCGGGATAGTCCTTGTAGTTGTCGAACATGGTATGGAAATGCTCGTTTGGCACTATTTGCAGCTGGAACCTCAGCGTGTCGTTGGTCATGCGCGCCGTGCGGTGGAAGGTCACGTCGACGAAGGTGTGGGTCTCGCCAGCCTTGATGGTATACTCAGGCTTCAGCGGCTCATACTCTACACCCTCCTGAAGGTCGGTGCTGTCCTTGGTGACTATGACCTGGAACGAGCGGTCGAAGTCCTTGGTCTGGCCCGTGGCGGAAATCTTCACGGCAATGGTGGTATCATTGGAAAGAATATTGCCGAATGTCACCTCCGAATAGTTCCAGTGCGCCCAAAGGTCGGGCTCTATCCACGATGCACCACGACGCACATCGAAATACAGACAATCCTTGCCCTCGTAGTCCATCAGCTCCTTTTCGCAACCGGTAAGAGAGAAGAGAGCCATGGCAAGCATCAGTATTGAATATATCTTCTTCATTGTTTGTCCTCCTTATTTAGAAAGTAAGCGTTTGTTGGCCTCAACCTCAGGCAATGGCCATACGTATTTATTAACATCCATCTTGTACTGACCCTCAAGCGGCTTGTCCTCAGGATTCCAATAAGAACCTTCCTGTCCGAACTCTGTGCCCGACATCATCTGCTTCATAGCCTTGCGCTTGTAGAAGAAGAACATCTGGCCCTCACCTATCTCCTCACGCATAAACTCGCGATAGATATAATCCTGGACAGCGTCGTCGCCCTGTCCGTCCTTGAGTTCGAGCTTGACACAGTTGCGTGCCGTACGGATATCATTGATGTATCCCAATGCTTCCTCATTGGTCTTGGCACATTCGGCTGCAATGAGGTATACCTCGCTGAGACGTATGAGCGGTATCATATATCGGAACGACGAAGCCTGCACGTCCTTATACTTATTGAAGCACAGAATGTCTTGCTTCTTGTCTTCCTCGCCTTCCTTGTCGCTCTTCACCTTGATGGTCTCTACCGACCACTGGTTGTTGCGACGAAGGTCGCCGAAGTCGTCGTAGAAGTAAGTAAGCTTAGAGAAGAGGTTGCCGTCCTCCATAGACGAGCCCTTGAATACAAGCATGTTGTTGACCTCACCCTTCGAACTGAACATTCCGTCGTATAGGGTCTTGCGGCTCTGATTGTAGAGCGAGAATATCACTTCTGACGAGAATACAAGATCGGGATTGCTTGTACTGGTCACAGCGTTCTTCTTTGTCCATGGGAATACGCTCTCCTCCTTATTGAGCTTGATGATAGAAGTAGCCTCGTTGTAAGCATTCTCCTTGTCGCCAAGCCACAGATAGAGGCGAGCCTTAAGTGCCTTAACAGCATAGTAGTTGAAGCGGAAGTTGCGATAGCGGAATGCTGTCTTGTCGTTAGGATCGTCAGAGTCGCCGTTCATCACACCATCCTTGCGTATACGGTCGTCCTTAAGCAACTCCTCTGCTTCATTGAGGTCGCGCATAATCTTCGCTGCCACGTCCTTGGCAGAAAGCAACGGCTGTATCTCCTTCGACGTTGTCTCCTGATAAGGCATTACAATGGTATTCTCAGTTTCTGCCGAATATATCGGACCATAGAGACGCAGCAGGTCGAAATGGAAGAAAGCACGCAAAGCCAAAGCCTCGCCCTTGACATACGGACGATAGAGCTTGGAGAGCTTTGAATCGGAATCGTCACAGTGGCTGAGCAACGTGTTGATGTTGGCTATGTACAGATAGAGCGATGTCCATACCGAATTGGATGTGCTCTTGAAGCCTGCCTGGTCGTACTTGAATGCGGCTGAATTGTAGAATGAATGGTTGGAGTTGGCCTCAACATTATAATATTGTGCCATGACATCAAGCATACCCATGGAGAGTGTAGAGCCGTATAGCTCATTCATCTTCGAATAGACGCCGTTGAGTGCCGACATGTAGCCCTCGTCGTTTTCAAACAGCAAGCCTTCCATGATTGAGTCTTCGGTGTCTACTTGCAACCAGTCGTTGCACGATGTGGCAGTGGCGACAAACGCCATCGACACGATACCGAGTTTGAATATCTTTGATAATTTCATTGCTAATTACACTTGATTGGGAAATAACTGGTTGATTAGAATCTCAGTCCTATGGAAGCTGACACGCTTCTCGAGAACGGATAGTCAAGACCGCGCTCTTCCTTGATGGTAGAGAGACGGAATATGTTGTTGGTGTACAAGCGGCAGTAGAACGATGACAGACCTACAATCTTGAGCCACTGCGATGTGGTGTCCTCATAGCCAAGCGAGATGCTGGTACACTGTAGCGTGTTCTCTGTAGCGATGAAGCGGGTTGACATGTTGGTTGTCGAGGTGTCGTTGATGCGCTTGAACTTAGCACGGTCGCCCGGCTTCTGCCAACGGTCGTGCAAAGCACGGCGGTCCTGATTGTACTTTATAGCTTCGTCGCTGATGTTCTCTACCTTTGACAGCAGTGTGCTGAGCGTTGTCTGTCCGCCAATGCGATACTGGAAGTTCATGCCCAATGAGAATCCCTTCCAACGTACTGTTGTGCCGAAGTTGCCCTGTGCGTCAGGTGTTGTATCGCCAACCTTGACTTCCTGATTGGAATCCCACTTGTACGAATACGAACCGTCCTTGTAGAGGAATATCTCATTACCGCTCATCGGGTCGATACCAAGTGAGCGTACTGCCCACAATGCTGTGGTGCTGGCTCCGTCGTAGTAGCGTATGAGCGACTGCGAGGCACGGCCGTCAGCATTGAGCTTCTCAAGTGTGTTGCCGATGTTGTAGTACTTGGTTGTGGTGTGCAGCATATTGGCTGTCAAACGCCATATGAAGTCCTTGCGCTTTATGACATCAAGACCAACGGTTATGGTGAAGCTACGGTTGTCGGTAGCACCGATGTTCATAGGTATAGACGATACACCAGTAGATGTTGGCTGCTCTACCGAGATGAGTTCAGGGTCGGACTTGCGGATGTTGTAGTCGAGAGTGAGCGACAGGCGATTGTTGAACATAAGTGCGTTCAAACCGAAGTTGTGTGTCTGCGTGCGCTTCCACTTCAGGTCGTTGTTGCCCCACTTCGAAACCATAGCTGCAAGACCAAACGGGTTGGGATAACTGGTGTAGTAATTATAAACGTTGTTGGCAAGCTTGGCGTCGACATTCTGGTTGCCTGGATTACCGAATGTATAACGCAACTTGAGGTTGCTCACATACTTGTTGCGCTTGAAGAAGTGCTCGTTATGGATGTTCCATGCCACACCTACAGAGTAAGTGGTTGAGAACGGATTATTGATGCCATACACCGAAGCACCGTCGGTACGGGCGTTGAAGTCGAGCAGATAGCGCATGTCGTAGGCATAGTTGCCGTTGAAATAGAAGCTGGCTGAGCGTGTCTTGGTAATTGATGACGACGGACGGCTGTTCTCGGCATAGCCATTAGAGAAGTTCGGATTCCAAAACTTGTCGCTGATATAGCCACGTGTAGTGTTGGATGCGCTTGTAGCGTTGCGCTCTGACAGCTGTGCACCGCCTACGAGGTTGTAGGTGTGACGTCCGGTCATACCGCCATAGCTTGCAATAAAGCTGCCGTCCCAACTTGTGTTGTTGTTGTCGGAGCGTGTGTAGTTGCCACGGTTCACCTCCTCTGTCGCCGCGAAGGAGGTGTCATAAGGCGAGCGGAACACTTCCGACTTGCCGCGCGTGGTCGTGAAACCCAATCGCGCGTTGAGGCGCAAGGCGGCTATCGGGCGATACTCCACGTTGAAGTTGTTGTTGAACTGAAGCTCGTCGCCGCGGTTGAAGCTCTTCTGCTGGAAGTTCCACAGCGGGTTGTAGACATACTGAGTGCCGTTGATGGTCTCATAGCTCTCGAGCACCTTATACACCTCGCCGTCGGCATCACGCTTGGAATAATAAGGGTTGGCCTGTGCAAACTGGCTGAAGGCCACGGTGTTGTTGTCGGTCTTGGTATAGTAAATATTTGTCTGGTTGCTGAAGTTGAATTTGTCGATACGATAAGAAAGGTCTACCGAACCATCGATGTTCTGGCGGTCAGAGTTCTTCATCACACCACCATTGTCACGATAGCGCATGGTCAGACCATAACGGAAGGCAGAATCACCGCCCTCGGCATTGAAGCTATGGTCGTGAGAGAATCCTGTGCGCAGTGGCTCACTCATCCAGTAGGAATCGAGTCCTGCTACGACATTCTTGTATCTGTTGTAGTATGTGGCGCGGTTGAGGTCGTCGAGTATCTCGCCATTGGCGTCGAGCGAGCCATAATAGCCTGAGAGTTTCTCAAACTGAAGCTTCTCAGCCGCGTTCATGAGGTTGTAGTCGCTCAGGTCGGCCCAGCTGAGGTTATAGTTGCCGTTGTAGGTGAAGCGCAGTTTGCCGGCCTCCGGCTTCTTCGTTTCCACCACCACCACGCCGTTGGCGGCCTTGGAGCCATAGATGGCCGTGGATGCGGCATCCTTGAGGATGGTGATGCTCTCTATGCGGTCCATGCTCATGTCGGATATGCGCTGGAGGGTCGTCTCGAAACCGTCGAGGATGAAAAGCGGCTGGTCGGGATCGTTGCCGTACTTGTCGGAAAGGCCGTTGATGCTCGTCGTACCGTTGATGTTGATGTTGAGCTTGGCATTCGGGTCAGAACCGGCCAGGTTGTTCTCCATGATGACAAACGACGGGTCAAGGGCGGAAAGGCTCTGCAGCACGTTCTGGTTGCCTATCTGCTTGAGGTCCTCGCTGCGGTAGGATGCAGCCGAACCCGTGAAGCTCTCCTTCTTGCGCGAATAGATACCCGTGACGACGGTCTCGCCGATGGAGTTGGCGTCGGCCTGCAGGCGAATCACGTTTTTCTTGCCGGAGGACATGCGAACCTTCTGCGTCTTCATGCCCACATAGGTGAAGGTGAGCGTGGTTTGGCCTTCGGGCAACATCACGCGGAACTCGCCGGTCTGGTCGGTCAAGGTGATGGTTTTGCCGTGCCTGTCCTTGACACTCACGCCAAGCAGGGGCAAATCCTCGTCGTCGACTACTACGCCGCGATAGACCTGTCCTTTTGGGGTAGGCTGCGACTGTTGGATTCCGTTGGTGCTTTGGGCTCGCGATTCCACCCCGTCCAATAGGAACAGAGAGGCCATGGCACATCCCAAAACAAGACCGTGCATACCCCGCGAGACAAGTCTACGACTCAAGCATACACCCATGGAGTTTGTCTTCATGTGTTTAACCATAAGTAAAAAAATGTGTTAATATACGCTTTTATGAAAGTTCGATTCTGAAACCGGCAATAACGCCAAATGTTTTTTATCGTAAAAATTGAGTGCAAAGATATAAAAATGGTTTAATACCGCAAAAGAAAAACGTAAAAAATATTCAAGTTTTGCAAAGAATCTAAACGACCACACGAATCAGCATAGACCATTAATAAGCAAAGGGATACTTCATTGCGAAGCATCCCTTTATGGTAAAATTCAAATCTCAAACAAGACATTAAGCGTTGCCAGTGCCGAAAGGCATAGCTGTGCGGCCATCGCCTTGTGGCTCCTGAGGAGCCGTAGGCAACTTAATCTCGCCAAACTCCTTCTCATAGCGAAGAAGATTTTCTTGCAAGGCAAAGAGCAAACGCTTTGCATGCTCTGGGGCCATTATGACGCGAGAGAAAATCTGTGGAGGCGCAATGGGAAGCATGTGCGCGAAGTCGATTACGAACTCCGAGCTTGAATGGTTAATCATGGCAAGGTTGGCATACTGTCCATCAGCCACCTCGGGCTTCAGTTGTATTTGTACTTGATTTTGCTGTTCGTTCTTGTTGTCAGCCATAGTATTAATTATTTTATAAGGTTTGGGTTAAAATATTCATGTTTCTTATTGCAAAGATAATGCAAGAGCGAGAGCAATGAAGCTTGCTTCAATTGCCGAGTCGCAGCTTATCTTATTGCAAAGATATACATTTTGTTTCATTCAACAAAGAAAACATGAAAGAAAAAGGGCTGTCACACGTAAATTGTGACAGCCCTTTCTTCTGATTATATCTTTCGATTAGTTCTCAGCGTCTTTCTGCTGAGAGTAATCGAGAACATTCTTCTTGTTGGCTTGAATGCGATCGTAGTCTTCCTTTGAGCCGACAATAATCTTGTCGAACTGGCGCATACCTGTACCAGCTGGGATAAGGTGACCGCAAATCACGTTCTCCTTCATGCCCTCAAGGTTGTCCACCTTACCGCGGATGGCAGCCTCGCAAAGCACCTTGGTTGTCTCCTGGAAGGAAGCGGCACTCATGAAGCTCTTGGTACCGAGAGCGGCGCGCGTGATACCTTGCAGAATCTGGGTAGATGTCGCAGGCACTGCATCGCGAACCTGTACAGTCTTGAGGTTGCGGCGCTTGAGGCTTGAATTCTCGTCGCGCAACTTGCGGGCTGAGACAATCTGGCCCTTTGAAAGGACATCGCTGTCGCCGGCGTCGATGACAAGTTTCTTGCCCCAGATGCGATCATTCTCATCGGCGAAGTCGAGCTTGTCAACGAGTTCCTGCTCGAGGAAGCAAGTATCGCCCGGGTCGTCGATGCGCACCTTGCGCATCATCTGGCGAACGATAATCTCAAAGTGCTTGTCGTTGATCTTCACACCCTGAAGGCGATAGACGTTCTGCACCTCGTTGACGATATACTCTTGCACGGCTGTCGGGCCCTTAATGGCGAGGATGTCGGCCGGCGTGATCTCACCATCGGAAAGTGCCGTTCCGGCACGCACGGCATCATGCTCCTGAACAAGGATCTGCCTTGACAGAGGCACAAGATACTTGCGCTGCTCGCCGCCCTTCGACGTGATGATGATCTCACGGTTACCACGCTTCAGCTTGCCCATGGTCACCTCACCATCAATCTCGGACACTACCGCCGGGCTTGAGGGATTACGCGCCTCGAAGAGCTCTTGCACACGAGGCAGACCACCGGTGATACCACCAGCGTTGAACACGGAACGAGGAATGCGGACAAGAGTCTCACCAGTGGTAATCTTCTGACCATCCTCGATGTTGGCAATGTGACCGCCCACCGGGAAGTTGTATGTACCGATGACCTGGCCATTCTCATCCTCCACGTCAACCGTAGGAACTATATTGTGGTCTTTCGACTCAATGATGATGCGCTCGGTCATACCAGACGTCTCGTCGGTCTCAGCCTTGTAGGTCTGACCCTCAGCGACGTTATGGAAACGAAGTGTACCGGCGTACTCGGAAACGATGACAGCGTTGAACGGGTCCCAACGGCAGATGACATCGTCTTTCTTCACCACGTCGCCATCCTTGAAGAACAAAGATGAGCCGTAAGGCACGTTAAGTGTAGCGAGGACGACTTCCGTGTTAGGATCAATGAACTGGACCTCTGCAAGACGGCTGACGACCATCTGGCAATCGACGTCCTGATCACCGCTCTTATCAATGAACTCAACTGTGCGCAATCCGTCAAACTTCAGTATTGCGTCGTATTTAGACTTGATGCTCGCGTTGGCCGCGGCATTCTCTGCCACACCACCTGAGTGGAAGGTACGGAGAGTAAGCTGTGTACCAGGCTCACCAATGGCCTGTGCGGCAATGACACCGACAGCCTCACCGAGTTGAACCATCTTCGACGTGGCCAAGTTGCGACCATAGCACTTGCGGCACACGCCCTTCTTGCTTTCGCAGGTGAGCACCGAGCGAATCTCAACCATCTCAATGCCAGCCTTCTCGATAGCGTCGGCCTTGTCTTCGGTGATTTCCTCACCCGACTTGACGATAATCTCATTGGTATGAGGGTTAACGACGTCGTGGACAGACACACGGCCAAGGATACGCTCGCCCAAAGTGGAGATGATATCATCGCCATCCTTCAAGGCACGGCACTCAAGACCACGGAGAGTTCCACAATCGTCCTCGTTGATAATCACATCATGTGAGACGTCTACAAGACGACGTGTAAGGTATCCGGCGTCAGCGGTCTTCATGGCGGTGTCGGCAAGACCCTTACGGGCACCATGCGAAGCAATGAAGTACTCCTGCACCGACATGCCTTCCTTCAAGTTGTTAAGGATAGGGTTCTCAATGATGGAGTTGCCCTCGGCACCAGCCTTCTGAGGCTTGGCCATAAGTCCGCGCATTCCTGCGAGCTGGGCAATCTGGTCGGCACTACCACGGGCACCAGAGTCAAGCATCATGAACACGGCGTTGAAGCCTTGGTCGGCCTCGGTCATGTGTTTCATCACGGCCTTCTTCAAGTTGTCGTTTACGTGTGTCCACGCGTCAATAACCTGGTTGTAACGCTCCTTATCAGTGATAAGACCCATATCGAAGTTGGCAGTCACCTCGTCAACCTCGTCCTGTCCCTTCTTCACGATGTCTGCCTTCTCTGGTGGCACGATGATGTCGTCCAAGTTGAACGAAAGACCGGCGAGATAAGACATCTTGTAGCCAAGGTTCTTGATACCATCAAGGAACGAGCATGCCCTTGCCATACCCACCTTCTTGATAACGACGGAGATAAGGCTACGAAGAGACTTCTTTGAAATGATGCCATTGAAGAAGCCAAGCTCCTTAGGAATGATCTCGTTGACAATGATGCGACCGACTGAGGTCTCGACAATGTGACGGATTGGCTTTCCGTTCTCGTCGATGTCGTCGACCATGCACTTCACGAGCGCGTGCTCTGCGCAACGCTTCTCGTTGAAGGCGATGATTGCCTCCTCTGGGCCATAGAACATCAAGCCCTCGCCCTTGGCGCCAGGACGAATCTTCGTGATATAATAAAGACCGAGCACCATATCCTGTGAAGGAACGGTGACAGGAGCACCATTGGCAGGATTGAGGATGTTGTGGCTCTGGAGCATGAGGATTTGCGCCTCAAGCACGGCCTCATTGCTCAACGGGAGGTGAACGGCCATCTGGTCGCCATCGAAGTCGGCGTTGAAAGGCGTACAAGCCAATGGGTGCAACTGAATGGCCTTGCCCTCAATGAGCTTAGGCTGGAACGCGAGCACCGACAGACGGTGAAGCGTAGGCGCACGGTTAAGAAGCACGGGGTGACCCTTCATCACGTTCTCCAGGATGTCCCAGATGACAGGCTCGCGACGGTCAACAATACGCTTTGCGCTCTTGACAGTCTTCACGATGCCGCGCTCTATAAGCTTGCGGATGATGAACGGCTTGTACAGCTCAGCGGCCATAAGCTTAGGAAGGCCGCACTCTCCCATCTTCAACTCTGGGCCCACGACGATAACCGAACGGGCAGAATAGTCCACACGCTTACCGAGGAGGTTCTGACGGAAACGTCCCTGTTTTCCCTTCAAGGAGTCGCTAAGTGATTTCAGAGGGCGATTGCTCTCGCTCTTCACCGCGCTTGACTTGCGGCTATTGTCGAACAAAGAGTCGACAGCCTCTTGCAACATACGCTTCTCATTGCGGAGGATAACCTCCGGAGCCTTGATCTCAATGAGCCTCTTCAAACGGTTGTTACGTATGATGACACGACGGTAGAGGTCGTTGAGGTCGGAAGTGGCGAAACGTCCACCATCCAATGGAACCAAAGGACGGAGATCTGGCGGGATGACAGGGATAATCTTCATTATCATCCACTCGGGCTTGTTGACGTTCATGGAACCACGGAAAGCCTCCACCACCTGCAAACGCTTCAGGGCTTCAGTCTTGCGCATCTGCGAAGAGTCGTTGTTGGCACGGTCACGCAACTCATAGCTCAAGCGGTCAAGACCTGTTACTCCCTTCTCATCGGGCTCTGAAAGCTCATGAAGAAGGTCGAGCACTGCCTCGGCACCCATCTTGGCGACGAACTTATTCGGGTCGCTGTCATCGAGAAGGTCATTATTCTCGTCAAGCTTGTTGTCAACAATATCAATATACTCGTCTTCCGTGAGCAAGTCCATCTTATGGGAACCGTTGAGGTCCTCAACACCCTCGGCGTCCTTCATGCCGGCGAGCATGCCTGGCTTGATGACGATATATTTCTCGTAGTAGATTACCGCGTCCAAATTCTTTGTCGGCATACCGAGAAGGTATCCTATCTTATTTGGCAAAGAACGGAAATACCAGATGTGTGCAACAGGAACCACAAGCTCGATGTGTCCCTCACGCTCACGGCGGACCTTCTTCTCAGTAACCTCAACGCCGCAACGGTCGCAGACAATGCCTTTATAACGTATGCGCTTGTACTTACCGCAGGCGCACTCGTAGTCTTTCGTAGGGCCGAAGATGCGCTCGCAGAACAAGCCGTCACGCTCAGGCTTGTAAGTGCGATAGTTGATGGTCTCCGGCTTGGTGACCTCACCATACGAATTCTCCTTAATCTCCTCTGGCGAAGCGAGACTAACGGTGATCTTAGTGAAATTGGTCTTTACCTTTGTATCTTTTTTGAAAGCCATATTCTTTTATAGTTTATGAGTATTTTCTTATTCCATCTTCATGCTAAGGCCCAATCCACGCAACTCGTGGAGCAAGACATTAAGCGACTCTGGAATGCCGGCAGCCGGCATCGGGTCACCCTTAACAATAGACTCATAAGCTTTGGAACGACCATTTACGTCGTCACTCTTGATGGTAAGCATCTCCTGAAGCACGTGACTTGCACCAAAGCCCTCAAGGGCCCAGACCTCCATCTCTCCGAAACGCTGACCACCGAATTGTGCCTTACCACCAAGTGGCTGCTGGGTAATCAAGCTGTACGGGCCGATGGAACGCGCATGCATCTTGTCCTCAACCATGTGTCCGAGCTTCAAGAAGTAGGTTATACCGACAGTTGCCTTCTGGTCGAAAGGCTCACCGGTCTCACCATCGTAAACCGTGGTAGAACAAAGGTTAGGAAGGTCTGCCTTGTCTGTCCATTCCTTCAAGTCGGCAAGCTTCGCGCCATCGAAAATAGGTGTAGCGAAACGAACGCCGAGCTTCTTACCAGCGGCACCAAGAATGGCCTCGAATATCTGACCCAAGTTCATACGTGAAGGCACGCCCATAGGGTTCAACACGAGGTCTACAGGACGACCATCAGCCAAGAACGGCATATCCTCGGCACGTACTATCTTGGAAACAATACCCTTGTTACCGTGACGTCCAGCGAGCTTATCACCGACCTGAATCTTACGCTTCTTGGCGATGTAAACCTTCGCCATCTTCAGCACGCCCGAAGGAAGGTCGTCACCGATTGTTATGGCAAACTTGCGACGGCTCAACTCAGCGTCCATCTGCTTGGACTTGCGCATATAGTTGACGATAAGGCGACGGATAAGACCGTTTATGTGCTCATCGTCTGTCCAGTCGTTGCTCTGAACACCATCGTATTCAAGATTCTTCAGTGCGGCGACAGAGAACTTGGAACCCTTCGTGATGATTTCGGCGCCAGTGTAATCTTTTACGCCCTGTGACACCTTGTCGTCAGTGAGCTGCATGAGCTTGTCGACGAGCATGTTCTTCAACTCGTCTTGCTTTGCCTCATACTCCTCGTCAACCTTCTGGAGCACGACCTTGTCTCTCTTCTTGGAGTCACGGGTCTTGACTGCACGGGAGAAGAGCTTCTTATCTATTACGACACCACTCAACGATGGATTTGCCTTCAATGAAGAGTCCTTCACGTCACCGGCCTTGTCACCGAAGATTGCGCGAAGCAACTTCTCCTCTGGTGAAGGATCGCTTTCACCCTTAGGCGAAATCTTACCTATCATTATGTCGCCAGGCTCAACACGAGCACCAACGCGGATTATACCATTGTCGTCAAGGTCTTTCGTTGCCTCCTCACTGACGTTAGGAATATCATTTGTGAAGACCTCCATGCCACGCTTTGTCTCACGCACGTCAAGTGAATACTCGTCAACATGAACTGACGTGAGCACGTCCTCACGAACCATGCGCTCAGAGATAACCACGGCATCCTCATAGTTGTAACCCTTCCATGGCATGTAAGCCACGAGAAGGTTGCGACCCAAGGCAAGCTCACCATTCTCGGTGGCATAACCCTCGGTAAGGATGTCGCCTTCCTTTACTCGTTGTCCCTTGCTGCAAATTGGACGAAGGTCAATGGTCATGTTCTGGTTGGTGCGACGGAACTTAGGAATGCGATATTCCTTAAGTGCCGGCTCAAAGCTGACAAACTCATCATCCTCAGTGCGGTCGTAAAGGATACGGATAGTTGTAGCGTCAACATAGTCGATAACACCATCACCCTCAGCCGTAATCATTGTGCGTGAATTCTCACACACCTGCTTCTCAAGGCCTGTGCCAACGATAGGCGCGTCGTTGTGAAGCAAAGGCACAGCCTGACGCATCATGTTACATCCCATCAGAGCACGGTGACCATCATCATGCTCCAAGAAAGGAATGAGGCTGGCTGAAACAGAGGCTATCTGCTGCGGAGACACATCCATCAATCGAACATTCTCCGGAGTCACTACAGGGAAGTCGGCAGCAAGACGACAGTGAACCACGTCACGGATAAACGTGCCATCTGGATTCAAAGGAGCGTTGCCTTGAGCAATGAGCTCGCCATCCTCTTCCTCTGCGGTAAGATAAACTACATCATTGTTGTCGAGATCCACGACACCATTCTCAACCTTACGATATGGTGTTGAGATGAATCCAAGCTCATTGATGCTTGCATAAGTACAAAGAGATGAGATAAGACCGATGTTAGGTCCCTCAGGCGACTCAATAGGACAGAGACGACCATAGTGAGTATAGTGTACGTCACGAACCTCAAAGCCTGCGCGCTCACGAGAAAGGCCACCAGGGCCAAGAGCTGAAAGACGACGCTTGTGTGTTACCTCTGCCAAGGGGTTGGTCTGATCCATGAACTGGCTCAGAGGGTTGGTGCCGAAGAACGAGTTGATGACACTCGATATGGTCTTTGCATTGATAAGGTCAGTCGGAGTGAAGACCTCATTGTCACGTACGTTCATGCGCTCCCTGATAGTACGGCTCATACGTGCCAGACCAATAGAGAACTGGTTGGCAAGCTGCTCACCAACAGTACGTACACGACGGTTGCTCAAGTGGTCAATATCATCAACAGAAGCGTTGCTATTGATCAACTTGATGAGATACTTAATAATCTCAATAATATCTTCTTTGGTAAGAACACGAACATCAGGCTCAATGTCCAGACCAAGTTTCTTGTTAATGCGATAACGGCCTACTTCGCCAAGGTCATAACGCTTGTCAGAGAAGAATAAGTTCTGGAATACCTCGCGAGCGCTTGCGTCATCGGCAGGGTCAGCGTTACGAAGCTGGCGATAGATGTAACGGACAGCCTCTATCTCATTGTTTGAAGGATCCTTTGCAAGCGTGTTGAAGATAATCTCATAACGGCTTGCGGCCTCCTCATCCTTATGAACAAGGACAGAATTAACACCGGCCTCGAAGATAGAGTCGATGTTGTCTTCGGTAATTTCGGTCTCGCGCTCAAGGATAACCTCATTGCGCGGAACAGTAACGACCTCACCAGTATCCTCATCCACAAAGTCTTCGTTCCAGCTCTTAAGCACACGGGCTGCCAAAGTCTTGCCAATGAGATCCCTGCGATTCTTTGGGGAAATGCTGACTTCCTCGGCAAGATCGAATATCTGAAGAATGTCCTTGTCGCTCTCGAAACCGATTGCACGAAGAAGAGTCGTGACAGGCAACTTCTTCTTACGGTCAATGTAAGCGTACATGACATTGTTGATGTCAGTGGCAAACTCAATCCAAGAGCCCTTAAAAGGTATGATACGAGCACTGTAGAGAGATGTGCCGTTGGCATGTACACCCTGGCCAAAGAACACGCCTGGAGAACGATGCAACTGAGCAACAACAACACGTTCTGCTCCATTTATGACAAAAGTACCATTTGATGTCATGTAAGGAATTGTTCCAAGGAACACATCCTGAATGACCGTACCAAAGTCCTCATGGTCTTGATCCGTGCAATACAGCTTCATCTTAGCCTTCAAGGGAACGCTATAAGTCAAGCCCCTCTCAAGGCACTCGTCTATGGAGTAACGAGGCGGATCGATATAATAGTCGAGGAACTCAAGGACGAAGTTATTGCGCGTGTCTGTAATGGGGAAGTTCTCGGCGAACACCTTATACAAACCGTCATTCTTACGTTCCTCAGGAGGCGTGTCAAGCTGCAAGAAGTCGCGAAAAGACCTCAGCTGAACGTCAAGGAAATCCGGGAATGGGTACGGATTTGGTACGCTTGCGAAATTTATTCTATTGTTAACGACGTGTGACATAAACAGTATTTTGTCAAAATGACAATGAAGCAATAAGCTTCAGAAAGATACAAAAGGGTTAGAACTCACCGACTGGGCGAATTCTAACCTTTTTTAATTTATTATAAAAGTAATAGGCGAAACACTATGAAGTGCAACCTATTTGCTAATATGAACCAATTACTTCAGCTCAACCTTAGCACCAGCTTCCTCGATGGCCTTCTTGAGGTTCTCAGCCTCGTCCTTTGAAAGACCTTCCTTGATTGTTGCAGGAGCACCCTCAACGAGAGTCTTAGCGTCCTTCAAACCAAGGCCACAAGCCTCCTTGACAGCCTTAACGACCTGGAGCTTTGTAGCGCCAACGTCTGTCAAGACAACATCGAAACTTGTCTTCTCCTCAGCTGCGGCATCACCGCCAGCAGCAGGACCAGCTGCTACAGCAACAGCTGCAGCTGCAGGCTCGATGCCATACTCGTCCTTCAGGACCTGAGCCAACTCATTAACTTCCTTAACAGTAAGGTTTACCAACTCTTCTGCAATAGCTTTTACGTCTGCCATTTTATTCTCTTTTTTAATTATTCTTGTTATTATTAAATTGACTTTATAGTGTATCAGTGAAATTCACTAAAACATTACTCAGCACGCTCGCCTAAAGTCTTAAGCACACCGTGAATGGTGTTAGCGCCTGACTGCAGAGCAGAAACAACGTTCTTCGCAGGTGACTGCAACAGAGCAACGATATCAGCGATAACCTCATTCTTGCTCTTGATAGCAGACAGCTCATCAAGCTTGTCAGCACCTACATAGAAGCCTTCCTCAGCGTAAGCGGCCTTCAAAGAAGGAACGCCAGCAGCCTTGATTTCTTTGTCCTTCAGCAACTTGGCGGGAACATTAGCAGTCTGTGCAAAGAGAACAGCTGTGCTACCCTTGAGTGTGCCATAGAGCTCAGAGAAATCGATATCAGAATTCTCGAAAGCTTGATGAAGAAGCTTGTTCTTCACCACAACCATCTGAATCTCGCTCTTGAAGCACTTGCGACGCAATGAGGATGTTGCCTCAGCGTTCATGCCAGCGACATCAACAAGATAGAAGTGAGGATACTCCTTCAGTTTTTTGCCAAGCTCTACGATAATAGTATCTTTTTGTTCTTTCTTCATTTTTTCAAACTTTTAAAAGTTAAATGTCGAGAGACTTAGGATCTACCTTGATACCCTTGCTCATCGTACTTGAAAGGAAGATACTCTTAATGTATGTACCCTTGGCAGCAGCTGGCTTCAAGCGAATCACGGTGTTGAGGAACTCCTTGGCATTGCCATAAATCTGATCGGCAGTCATAGAAACCTTACCGATAGAAGTATGAATGATACCAGCCTTGTCAACCTTAAAGTCAATCTTACCTTGCTTAACTTCCTTCACAGCCTTGGCGATGTCCATTGTCACAGTACCGCTCTTTGGGTTAGGCATCAATCCACGAGGACCGAGAACACGACCCAAAGGACCAACTTTGCCCATGCAAGAAGGCATAGTGATGATAACATCAACATCTGTCCAGCCGCCTTTAATCTTCTCGACATACTCGTCGAGACCTACATAATCAGCGCCAGCTGCCTTAGCAGCCTCTTCCTGGTCTGGAGTGCAGAGAGCCAACACACGTGTCACCTTACCTGTTCCATTTGGAAGTGACACAACGCCACGAACCATCTGGTTAGCTTTACGGGGATCCACGCCAAGACGTACATCAACGTCAAGAGAAGCGTCAAACTTTGTCGTAGTAATTTCCTTGACAAGAGCAGAAGCCTCCTTCAGAGTGTATGCCTTTCCTACTTCAACCTTATCAGCTACTGATTTCTGATTTTTTGTCAGTTTACTCATTTTACTTAATCAAATTGAAGTTTTTACTTACTCTCAGGGAACTCCCCGGAAACGTTAATACCCATGCTACGCGCAGTGCCTGCAACAAGCCTCATAGCGCTCTCAACCGTGAAACAGTTAAGGTCAGCCATCTTGTCCTCGGCAATAGCCTTAACCTGATCCCAAGTCACCGTAGCGACCTTCTTACGGTTAGGCTCACCAGAACCGCTCTTGACCTTAGCGGCTTCCTTAAGCTGAACAGCTGCAGGAGGAGTCTTGATGACGAAGCTGAAAGACTTATCTGTGTAGTATGTGATGACTACAGGCAAAACCTTGCCAGCCTTGTCCTGGGTACGGGCATTGAACTCTTTGCAGAATCCCATGATGTTGATACCCTTAGAACCCAAAGCAGGGCCTACGGGTGGTGAGGGATTTGCTGCTCCGCCCTTAATCTGCAATTTGATTAAACCAGCAACTTCTTTAGCCATTGTTTTATAAATCTAAATAATTAAAATATGAAAACCGAAAGCAGTCCGTAACAACTACTCAGCGATTTTTTCCACTTGCGCGTAACTAAGCTCCAACGGTGTGTTACGACCGAAGATCTTAACAGTGACCTTTAACGTGTGCTTCTCCGCGTTAATCTCCTCAATCACGCCATCGAAACCTGAGAAAGGACCATCGATGACCTTGATAGTCTCATCCAAAACATAAGGCACGTCAGAAGATACATCCTTAGAAGACTCTTCAGCAGCACCAAGCATACGATTGATTTGAGACAAAGGAACAGGAGTTGGATGACTCAAGCCACCGAGGAACCCAAGGCAATTGGGCATGAACCTCAATGCGGAAGCGAGATCGGAAGTCATGTCAGCTTCCACAAAAACATAACCGGGGAGGGAAATTCTTTCCTTCTCCACGATTTTGCCGTTGCGGGAAACAGCATGCTTTTCCATAGGGATGAGCACTTGTGAAACACGATCAGAGATGAGCTTATTATGCTTCATCTCATTCTCAATATATTCCTTAAGTTTTGCTTCCTTACCGCTAATGGCACTCATCACGTACCATTTGTTATTTGAATCACTCATTGTTTCCTTAGAAAATTAACCTGGGTAGATGACACCCATGAGATTCTTAAACACTAAGTCCATCACAAAAACGACTACCGCGATGACAAGGGAAGCTGTTAAAACAATCACCGCGCTATGCGTAAGTTCGTGTGGTGTGGGCCATGTTGTCTTATGCGCAAGCTCGTCATAACAAGCAACGCAATAATTACCAAACCTCTTAAAGAGATTCTCTTTCTTACTCATTGTTGTTTTTTTTAGCACGGGTTGGAAGGCTCGAACTCCCGACACCTGGTTTTGGAGACCAGTGCTCTACCAACTGAGCTAAACCCGTATTTGTGAGGAGCAGAGAGTGAAGAGTGAAGAACCACAGTGAAAATCAATAGAAAATCAAATTGATTTTTCACTCTTCACTTTTACCTCCTCACTTATTTATTATCCCTCCTCAGCTACGTCAGGAAGAATTGCTGTAATCTGGCCAGAGCCAACTGTACGACCACCCTCACGGATAGCGAAACGAAGACCCTCATTCAAAGCGACCTTGTAAATAAGGCGAACCTCAATCTCCACGTTATCACCAGGCATCACCATGTCTACTCCCTCAGGAAGAGTAATCTCACCTGTGCAGTCCATAGTGCGGAGGTAGAACTGAGGACGATAGCGGTTACCGAATGGAGTGTGACGGCCACCCTCTTCCTTCTTCAGCACGTAGATAGAAGCCTTGAAGTGATCGTGAGGAGTGATTGCACCCGGGTGCACAACTACCATACCACGCTTAACTTCCTCCTTGTCGATACCACGGAGAAGCAGACCTACGTTATCACCAGCCTCACCCTCAGGGAGAGTCTTGCGGAACATCTCAACACCAGTGATGACAGACTTCTTATCCTCACCGAGGCCAAGGAGCTGAACCTCATCACCGATCTTGCATCGGCCAGTCTCAATACGACCTGTGGCAACAGTACCACGACCAGTGATTGAGAACACGTCCTCAACAGGCATCAAGAAAGGCTTATCAACCTCACGTGTAGGCTCCTGAATCCAAGAGTCAACAGCGTCCATGAGCTCAATCACCTTGTCTTCCCACTTAGCGACACCGTTCAGAGCGCCGAGGGCAGAACCGCAGATGATAGGAGTATCCTCCTCATATCCGTAGGAGGTAAGAAGATCCTGCACGTCCATCTTCACGAGGTCAATCATTTCCTCATCGACTTCAGGATCATCGCACTTATTCAAGAACACAACCATACGGGGCACGTTCACCTGACGAGCGAGCAGCACGTGCTCACGAGTCTGAGGCATAGGACCGTCGGTAGCGGCAACAACGAGGATTGCACCATCCATCTGAGCAGCACCAGTAACCATGTTCTTCACATAGTCGGCGTGACCCGGGCAGTCCACGTGAGCGTAGTGACGATTAGCTGTCTCGTACTCAATGTGGGCAGTGTTGATGGTGATACCACGCTCCTTCTCCTCAGGGGCGTTATCAATCTGATCGAAAGACTTCACATCTTCACCGGTGCCGAGGCGCTCGTGAAGCACCTTCGAGATGGCAGCGGTCAGAGTGGTCTTACCATGGTCCACGTGACCGATGGTACCAATGTTAACATGCGGTTTGGTGCGCACATAAACCTCTTTTGCCATAGTTTAATGTTTATTTGTCGTTTAATTAATCAATAACTGATTTAGTTTTCCTCCGCACCGCCTAAGCGGCAACTAAAGAGAGCTGTTACTGAGACTTGAACTCAGGACCTCTTCCTTACCAAGGAAGTGCTCTACCACTGAGCTATAACAGCATTATCAGAGCGGAAAACGGGGCTCAAACCCGCGACCCCCAGCTTGGAAGGCTAGTGCTCTATCAACTGAGCTATTTCCGCAGCATCTCTTTCGAGAGCGTGGGTGGTGATGGATTCGAACCACCGAAGGCAAGAGCCAGCAGATTTACAGTCTGCCCCATTTGGCCACTCTGGTAACCACCCTTGTTTTACGCTTGAGCCTCTTGTCGGATTCGAACCAACGACCCCGAGATTACAAATCACGTGCTCTGGCCAACTGAGCTAAAGAGGCGTATCTTCGCAGCCGTCTTATCGGCTTAACTTCGGACCTGTTGTAAAACGGCTGCAAAGTTACTATTTATTTTTCAATCTCCAAAACATTTTGAGGAAATTTTCAACGATTGCGTAATTTTTCCTTGAATTTCGTCAGTTGTTCCCGCAAACTGTCCACGCACAAGTCGATTCCCTCCTCAAAAGTGTCGCACGTCTTGGCGACGTAGATGGGATTACCGTTAGGCACCGAAACGGTGACGCTGGTCTCCTTGTTGAGCGCGGCAGCAGGCTTGACAACCTTTAATTGCACCTCTACTTTCTTAATATCTTCAAATGATTTTTCCAACTTAGCCACCTTCTTCTCGATGAAGGCTTGCAGCTTCTCGGTAGCGTCGAAGTGAATCGACTTGATGTTTACTTCCATAGTTACCATTTTTAAAGGTTAAACTCACGCCCTTGGGTGGGCATCTTTGTATACTCTGCGGAGCTGTTCGAAGGTAGTATGTGTGTACACCTCCGTTGTCGACGCGCTTGCGTGGCCCAACAGTCTCCTGACACTTTCTATACTTGCGCCATTATTGAGCATTGCCGTGGCGAAAGAGTGTCGCAACACGTGCGGCGAGAGCTTTTTCTGCGTGCTGACGAGCGACAGCTTGGCTTTTACCCGGGGCCTAACGTCATAGGCCTTCATACGGTTGCCTTTTACCGTGACGAACAACGCGTCACACTTACGGCTCACCTCCTTGTCCCTGCACGCTACGTAGCGCCCAAGCGCCACGGCGAGTTCTTCTCCGAATGGCACCACCCGCTGCTTGTCACCCTTTCCGGTCACTTTCAGCTGGCGGTTATCACAATCTATGTCCACATCGTCGAGCCCCGTCAACTCCGACAGGCGTATGCCCGTCTCGTAGAAGGTCATTATTATCGTCTTGTCCCTAACCTCCAGGAAGCTTGTGCCCCATGGCAGGTCATCGAGCAAGCGATTCATCTCGCTCTCCTTGACAAACGTCGGCAATCTCTTGCGCTGTTTCGGCGGCTCTACCCGATAGGTTGGGTCGCGCTCCACAAGGTGGCGCGCCAAGGCGTAACGATAAAGCGACCTAAGGGCCGCGAAGCGTGTTCCCACGCTCGATGCTTCCATACCACCATCCATGAGATGTTCCATCCAATCACGGACGACATCCTCATCGACTGTCTGCCAGCTGAGCCCACTGTCAAGACTGCGGAAGTAATCCTCAAATTCCCTGAGTGACACAGAGTAAGACTCCAATGTCATTGGCGAGCGGTATCGCTCATAGCGCAGGTAATTCAAGAAATCATCAACCATGTCAAACAGCAATCAGACCTCAACCGGCATAACGGTGATTCACATTGCGAATTTATGGAAAATATTTGAAACTACCAAATTTTTCAGGAAGTTTTTTTATTCTTCCTCGTCGCGCATGCGCTGCACGTAAACGGCGTGTTCCATCTTGAGACGCTTCTTGACAGACGGCTTGTCATACTGCTGACGTGAGCGAAGCTCCTTGATGACGCCTGTTCTTTCAAACTTTCTCTTGAACTTCTTGAGAGCTCTTTCGATGTTCTCGCCTTCCTTTACGGGTACAATAATCATTTTGTTTTGGTTTATAAAATTTAAATTAGACATTTGCCTCATGTGTGGGCACTATACACCCCACCACAATAAGCGGCTGCAAAATTACAAGTTATTTTTCAGATAGCCAAACAATTATCCAATTTTATGTCATATTTCCTTCGTGGCGTTTTCCAGCCAAGACCGTTCTTCCCCGTCGAGATGTGGGGCAAGCACGTCATACACGTGACGGTGGTATCGGTTCAGCCAATCGCGCTCCTCCGGCAGCAACATGTCCTTTATTATCGGCTCCACGTCGAACGGGCAGAGCGTGAGCGGCTCCATCTGCAGGAAGTCGCCAAACTCCGTTTGCATGTATGGCCTTATGAGCAACGTATTCTCATGGCGCACGCCAAACTTGCCCTCAAGGTACAGTCCTGGCTCATCGGTGACGGTCATCCCCGCCCTGAGCGGTGCCGGCATGTATTCCATCCTTATTTGGTGAGGGCCCTCATGCACGTTGAGATACGAGCCCACCCCATGTCCGGTGCCATGGAGGAAGTTCATGCCTTCGCGCCACATCGCCTCGCGCGCCAAGGCGTCTATCTGGGTGCCGGCAGCGCCGTCGGGAAACTTCGCCAACTCCAGTTGTATGTGCCCTTTCAGCACGAGCGTGTAGACGCGGCGCATTTCCTCGGTCACGGGGCCTAAGGGTATGGTGCGCGTTATGTCGGTAGTGCCATCTTCATACTGCGCGCCGCTGTCGAGCAGCAACAGGCCCTCAGGCTCAAGGGCGGCGTCGGTTTCCGGCGTGGCCTCGTAGTGCACGATTGCCCCGTGAGCACCATAGCCTGCTATCGTGTCGAAGCTGATGCCACGGAAGAGTGACTGTTCCGCGCGCAGGGCGGTCAGCTTGCGGTCGACGCTCATCTCCGTCTGTCCGCCTTCCGCTACCGCTGGCTTGAGCCATTTAAGGAACTTCACCATCGCGACGCCATCCCTAAGCATGGCATTATGATAACCTGCTATCTCAACATCGTTCTTCACGGCCTTCATCGCGGGGATTGGCGAAGCGTGCCTTACTATGCTCTTGGCGTAAGCCTTGCTGTCTGCCGACGCTATTATATTATATAATGTATAAGAGGTCTCCTCCGGGTCAAGAAGGATGTTATACTCAAAATATTCTCTCAACCCTTCGCCCACCTTGTCGTAGCTTTCCATGCCCACGTCTTGGGCCTTGAGGTATTCCTCAACCTGCGGCGTGAGCTTGGCCTTGTCGATAAACAACGTGGCCTTATCGGTGCTCAGCAACAGATAAGCCACGAACACCGGGTTGCAATGCACGTCAGTGCCTCGAAGGTTAAGCAACCACGCTATGTCGTCGAGCGCGGATACGAGCATGCCGTCGGCGCCCATGTCGCACAGGGTCGCCCTCACACGTTGCATCTTCGAGAGAGCCGTCTCGCCGGCATATTTCATGGGGTACACTTCTATCTTATGGTCGGGTATCGCTGGGCGGTCTTTCCAAATCTCGTTCAACGGGTCGAAGTTAGTCCGTACGGTAATGCCACCCTGGCGTCGCAGTTCATGGATAAGGTTCTCCACCGAGCTGACGTTGTTGCACATTCCGTCCACGCCCACCTGCGCGTTGGTGTCCTTGAGCTTGTCGGCGAGCCACCGCGCTATCGTCGGCGTGCCTTTCACCTTCAGGCGCATAAGCTGGAACGAGGTGCCCTCAAGCTGCTTCTCGGCCGCGAGGAAATACCTGCTGTCTGTCCAAAGGGCGGCAGAGTCCATCGTCACCACCGCCGTACCGGCAGAGCCGTCAAACCCACTTATCCATTCCCTGCCCTTCCACCTGTCGGGGGTGTACTCCGAGTGGTGTGGGTCGGTAGACGGAAAGACGAAAGCGTCGAGCTTCTCGCGACGCATCACCTCGCGAAGGCTCGCGAGGCGACTTAGCACGGTATCGTTTATCATGGTTGTCATTATATTATTAATATGGTAGTAATCATGATGCAAAGATAAGAATCTTTAGCAACAATACGCAGCATATCCGGGAAATTCGCTCACTCCGACATTTCATAGTGTTTATATGCCAAACGGAGATAGCAAATTATAACGTTTTAATATTATACAACATTTCACAACGAAAAAAAATTATCTCTTCTATTTTATTTTCTATACCTTTGCAAGCGGAAAAGGAAACTTTTAAAACACAAACTAAGTTATGAAGTATTTAACAAATGACAAGCTTCTTATCGTCGGTGCAGGCGGTATGATTGGTTCAAACCTGGTGCAGAGCGCTCTTATGCTCGGCCTTACTCCTAACATTTGTCTCTACGATATCTATGAGCCTGGTGTTCATGGTGTCTACGACGAGATGGAGCAGTGCGCCGTTCCCGGTGCAAACCTCAGCTACTACGCTCCCGCGGTAGAGGACATGAACGACCCCGAGAAGGTCGCAGAGGCTGCCAAGAAGGCTTTCACAGGCGCTAAATACATCATCTCCTCTGGTGGTGCTCCCCGTAAGGCTGGCATGACACGTGAGGACTTGCTGAAAGGCAACTGCAAGATTGCCGCAGACTTCGGTGAGAACATCAAGAAATACTGCCCAGACGTTGAGCACGTTGTCGTGATCTTCAACCCTGCTGACGTCACCGCTCTCACAGCCCTCATCCACAGCGGCTTGAAGCCAAACCAGCTCACATCTCTCGCTGCCCTCGACTCTACTCGTCTGCAGCAGGCTCTCGCCCACGAGTTCGGCGTCCAGCAGGACAAGGTAACAGGCGCCCACACATACGGTGGCCACGGCGAGCAGATGGCTGTCTTCGCTTCTCAGGTCAAGGTCGACGGCAAGCCTCTCTCTGAGATGGGTCTCAGCAAGGAGCGTTGGGAGGAAATCAAGCAGATCACCACACAGGGTGGTTCACGTATCATCAAGCTCCGCGGCCGCAGCTCATTCCAGAGCCCTGCCTACAACGCCGTGAAGATGATCGAGGCCGCTATGGGCGGCGAGCCTTTCACATTGCCTGCTGGCTGCTACGCAAACCTGCCTGAGCTCGGCATCAAGGACGTGATGATGGCTCTGCCTACAACTATCGACAAGACTGGCGTCCACTACACCACTCCTTCTGGCACAGAGGAGGAGATGGCAGACCTGCAGAAGAGCTACAAGCACCTCTGCGACATGCGCCAAGAGGTTATCGACCTCGGCATCGTGCCTCCAGTGGAGAAGTGGAACGAGGACAACAAGAACCTCTAAGCCACACATCGTGGAATTGAGTTTATAAAAGCCAATAAATAACCAAGCGGGAAGAAAGCGAATTTGTTTTCTTCCCGCTTTCGTTTTTGCGCGACATTTCGCAAGAATGATAAAATCATGTCCTAAAAGCCGTCATAAGAAATTTAATTGGATAATAATATTTTACAAATGGCCGTCTGAGAATCGTTTTTTTTCAACCAAGCAGTCGCTTGCGTGGAAATGACGCGATTATGGGCCGTTTTGATAAACCATTGATTATTAGAGGATTATATTTTCAGAGGCTTTTCGGCGTTGCAAATCCGCAAAAATAGCGTTGCCGTTACACCGTAATCGCATCGCCGTTACACTGTAATCGCGATGCCGTTACGGTGAAATCGCGATGCGATTACAGTGTAACGGCAACGCCATTTGGCTACTATCGCAAAAAAAACTGGCCGAAAAGCCGCCAACGGCGTTGTCAAGAGGCAGAAGGCTACCTTTTTCCGCTCTAAACGCACTGGTTTCCAAGTGTTAAATTTCGGCAATAATATTTTACAATTTAGCGTGCGTACATGCTGCTTGTCATGGATTAACACAATTCGTCACCAATGCCAATTATCTCTAACACGGGTTATTCCGGGTCCACGTCAAAATATATCTGCACCGATTTATAACATGGTTGCGCCACTATGCCGTCGCGCGCGGCGTAAAGAGCCTGACGGGTCTTCCTCAAGTCGATGCCGATTCCCAGTTTCAGCACTATCTTGCGTATGAACACCGCCTTTACCCTTGCCACCGACGGCTTGTCGGGGCCAAGCACGCGATCGCCTAACATTTGGCGCAAGTTGCCCCCCATTTCCTGTGCCGCCATCTCCACCACCCCCTCATTCTTGTGCTTGAGGTAGACATAAACCACATGGGAGAAAGGCGGATAGCGAAAGAGGGAACGCTCCTCGAGCAGCGAGTCGTAGAACGCCTCATAGTCGTTGCGAACCACCTGGCCGATTACCGGCAAGTCGGGGCTCTTGGTCTGCAATATCACCAACCCACGCTTACCCCTTCGGCCAGCGCGCCCCGCCACTTGGCTCATCATCATGAAGGCATGCTCGTAGGCGCGAAAGTCGGGATAGTTGAGCATGGTGTCGGCGTCGAGAATGCCAACCACCGCCACGTTGTCGAAATCGAGGCCCTTGGAAATCATCTGCGTGCCAATGAGCACGTTGGCCTTGCCAGCGCCAAACTCACCTATCAGCCGCTCGTAGGCCCCACGGGTGCGAGTGGTGTCGAGATCCATGCGTGCCACTGTCGCGTCGGGAAACTCGGCACGCACCATGTCTTCTATCTTCTCCGTGCCATAGCCACGGTCGGAGAGATGCGGATTGCCACAGTTGGGGCAAGCCTCAGGCACGGGCATGGTGAACCCGCAATAATGGCAGGTCAGCAAGTTGAGCCGCTTGTGGTAAGTAAGCGACACGTCGCAATTCTTGCATTTGGGCGTCCATCCGCAGGTGTGACACGACAAGACCGGCGCGAAGCCACGGCGGTTCTGGAACAGTATGACCTGCTTGCCATTAGCCAACGCCTCGCGCATGGCGGCAAGGAGACGGGGCGAGAATGGCCCGGACATGATCTTGCGACGCCGCAGGTCCTTCACGTCCACGACTTCTATCTCCGGCAACTCCACGCCCTTGAACCGCGTGGAGAGCGAGACAAGACCATATTTGCCCGTCTTTGCATTGTAGTAGCTTTCCATGGATGGCGTGGCCGTGCCGAGAAGGACCTTGGCTCCGAACATTTGCGCCATGACGATGGCCGCGGAGCGGGCGTGGTAGCGAGGGGCCGGGTCTTGCTGCTTATAACTCGTCTCATGCTCCTCGTCGACAACGACGAGACTGAGCTTCTTGAAAGGCAGGAAGATGGCGCTGCGAGCTCCGAGGATGATGTCGTAAGGATTGTCGGAGAGCTGCTTGCGCCAAATCTCCACACGCTCGCGGTCGCTGTACTTGGAATGATAGATGCCAAGCCTTGAGCCGAACACGCGTTGCAGGCGCTGGGTCATCTGAACGGTAAGGGCTATCTCTGGCAAGAGGTAAAGCACCTGCCCGCCCTTGTCGATAACCTCTTGGATGAGATGTATGTAAATCTCCGTCTTTCCGCTTGACGTCACGCCATGAAGCAGCACCACGTTCTTGTCGTGCCACTGTTTTTCCAAGTCGGCCTTTGCCCGCGCCTGTGGCTCGCTTAGCGACTGTACGCGTTCAGGATGATATGCGCCATTGCGATTGATGCTTTTCACCTCACGGTCAACGGACTGAAGGAACCGCTGAGCGACAAGATTCTTAACAATGACGGCCGTGCAGTGGGCCTCGTTCATCAGTTCCTCGCGCGTGACGATGCTTGTGCCGGAATCGTGGACAAGGTTGAGGAAAGTGGTGAACGCGGCTTGTTGCCTCGGCATGCGGCGCAGCATCTGCACGGCTGCCCTTTGGGCCTCCACGTTGGCAAACTTGTCGCCAAGGCAGACGCACGCCTCGGTCTTGGGCTTGTAACCCACTTCCGCCTTCAAGCCAGCGGGAAGCGCGGCGTTCATCACGTCGCCAAGTGGCGACATGTAGTAATCGGCTATCCACCGCCAAAGCCTCAGTTGGCTGGGCAAGAGAACCGGCGCGTCGTCGAGCACCGCCAATATCTCGCGTATCTTGCTGTCGGGAAGGTTGGGCTTGTCGGCATGAACCCTAACGGCCATGGCCGCATAAGTCTTGCTCTTGCCAAAGGGAACGAGCACGCGCGTGCCCATGACGACGCGTGAGGCAAGCGAATCGCTCACGGCATAGGTGAAAAAGTCTTGAAGGGGCAAGGGCAAGATTACGTCTACATACTTCATTCCGTAGAAAACAAAAGGCAGGGAGACACCTGCCTTTATTATTTTAAGTCAATGATAACGGGAAATCAGAACCAATAGCCAACAGAGACTTGCCAAGTGTTGTTGCGGCCTTTAATACATTGTTTGTCGGGGTTGAGCCGTTCCACATGCATCTTGCCCGACTTGTTGCACTCTATGTTGTAGTTGACAGAGCCTTGAAGATGCTTTAATATCGTGACACCGGCACCTATATTGACGCTGAATGTCGCCTTTTTCAGGGAATAACTGCTTGCGGCATCCCACTTGAAATCCTTGTCGCCGACATTGATGCCCCATTGCGGACCGGCGAAGAGGAAGACATTGGCAAGGCTACCGAGCCCTATGCCATATCTCACGTTGACCGGAATGTCCAGGTATTGCTGCTTTATGGTCGTGGTTTGGCCCATGTCGCCACCAACGACATCATCAGCCCATTTCATCTTTGCCTGCTTTTGGTCGTAAAGAGCCGCAAGGTCAAAACTCAAGCCTGTCAGAGGCACGGAGACCTTCAGCATTGGGCCAAAGAAGAAGCCGGCCTTGTTGTCGGTTACCCACATGTCGTCGTTCAACTTCAAGCTGCTGACGTTCAAGCCTCCTTTCACACCGAGCTTGACCTGGGCGGAAGCCGATGCTGACAAGCCCAAGGCCAAAAACAATAACGCTGTTATCTTTTTCATCTTATCTGATTTGGTTTACCATAAACATCAATGCCTCTGCCTCCTGACGGTCACCCTTGCGGTACCGGAGGCAGACGAAGACTCAGGAACACGCGCGCGGCTCTGCTTCACGCGCGGCGACTTGGCTGCCACCCTGCGTATGCGAGAACGCTTTTTCACGCCCTTCAACTGTTTGGGGTCGAGCTTGGCTATGGAGTCGAGAGAGTCTTTCTTGGCTTGGTCTCCCCATAACTGGCTCTCGAAAGAGGCTATCTCTGAATCGACGCGCTGCTGAGCCTTGACAAGTTTCACGGAATCGCCGCCGGCCTCTTGCGCCAGCGTCTTGCCGAGCATGTTGTTGGTCTTGTAGATTTTGCCTTTATAGCCGTTTGTGGCAAAATAGTCGGCAATGCTCATCATCGCGGCATTGTTGACATTGCTCGTCATCACCATCTGCTTGGCGAGAAATGGGGCCAAGTCGCTGTATCTCACCCAAAACAGTGGATATTTCGTGGCTCCGTCGCCAAAGTCATCGTCGCGAAACATCACAGGGCAGAGAGCCGTCACCTGACGGTGAAACGACGACGTGTTCTGGTCATAGTAGCTGCTTTCCTTGACGTAATAAGCCTTGACCTCGGCTGATGGTATATCGCTGTCGTCGATATGCACGCCACGGTCGGTCTTCTCATAAAAAATGTGGTAGTCGTCAAGAAACTTCTTGGGGCTCAAGCGCAACGACTCGTCAAACTTCTCGCTGCCACTGTTCACGTCGTAAGAGTAGGCGGCAATGCCCCCGTGGTTAGGCCCTGCCATGATGAGCTTGAAGAGCAGCGTGAAGAGATTCACCTGCTGGCCATTTGGCTCCACTGGATAATACAAGGCGGCGTTAGCCTCATCGTTTAGGTCAAGCTCACGGTACACGTCCCTGCGCCAGACCACATCACCACTCATGGGCTCAGCCGTCGGGAAGTCTATCTGCTGACGCAAAGTCATGTTATTACTGTTCGACTTCGCCACCTGCTGCTCCTGGCGACGAGCCTTGGGCTGTGCCATGAGGCAGGAGACGCCCACGGCGATAAACGCCAATGATATAAAAAACCTCTTCATAAGAGTATCTTTGATTCTGTTTGTTTCTGTAAAAATCATCTCACCTTCACTTCCATTGCCCCAGGCAACACGCGCGCCACGCCGTCGGGCCCAATGGCATGAACCTCGGTGATGTAGAAGCGGCGGCCACGACTTAACCGGCGGAACTGGTCGCGCATGCGGTCGGTGAACTCACCGCCTTGCGATGCCATCTGTACGGCATTGCCCATGTTGTCGTAGAACACGGTCGAGAAACCTGTCACGCGGAACTGTATGTCGAGAATGCCATCGTCTATGGCGGCCTTCAAGTGTCTCGCGCCCATCAGGCTCGCCTTGGCCATATTGCCACCCTTGAAGCGGTCATCGCCAATGGTGATATAAGGTGTCGGGTTGGGCAGCTTACGCACACGGAAAGTGAACGGGGGGAACGTCCTTGTCATCTTGCCGTCGCGCGCGGTGATGCGGAACGTCACGTCGTGGCCAACGGCAGCAGGCACGGCGACATACTTTCCCGGGCCCTTTGATATAAGACGGCCACCTGTCATGCTCACGGAGACCGCGTTTTGCGGCACGCCTGGCACGCCTACGCTGATGGGGTTGTCGTAGCCAGCGTAGAGCATGTTCATAAGGTCGGCGGCCACGGTAGCGCCTCCGGGGACAGGTATGACATTGTATTTCTGTAAGAAGTTGCGACGAAGCACGTCGCCACGTGAGTTGCGCATCAAGATGTAACCACCAAACTGGTGCTCGCCCACTCCACCGGCCATGAAACTGTATTGGCCATTCTTGGTGTTGACGCGCGAGCCATTGACATAAATCTCCGGTTGACTGGTCGTGTCGACAGCCGCCATGACGATGTTGGCATTGAAACGTTCACCGGGATAAAGGGTCGTCTTCTCCGGCACCACGAATGCCTCGAGCTTGTTCACGCGAATGTCCTTGAGGCCGATGTTAGCCTCCAAGGAGTGAAGCACCTCACCCTCGGCATAGCGCACGTCGTTTTGCAACTTCGACAGCAACGTGACGGCAGCCGCCACGGGCATATCCTCGAACATGTATTCCTGCCAGTTCTTGCCAAGATAGTTTTTGCCTTTTGGCACATTGGTGGACAGGTTGCTCTTGATAATGGCATATTGACGCGGATCGGTAACAAAGCCAAGGATGCGCTCACGATAAGAGTTGATGGCATTGAACAGCTTTTTGCCCTTGCCAGTCAGCGGAGCCAGCATCACGGTCCCCGCCGCGTCTATGTTATCAGTGTTCTGAATGTTTTTCAAGTTGCCATCAGCTCCGTCGGCCTCCTTCACTATCGCGAGTTTCAGCGTCTCGGCAAAGTTGTAGAGCGAGTCGCTCATGTTCCTCACCTCCGTTGCCTTCTCATACCAAGCCCTCGCCTTCTCTGGGTTGCGGAGCATTTGGTCGCGGAAGTCGTTGTATATGGCGGCATTCTCCTTCGACGCGTTGTTGGTGGTTCGGTCAAGGCTTTCCTGCACTACGGCAAAGCCCTGAAGCACCTCTGTCGACACGTTGAGTGCCAACATTGCCAGAAGCACGATGTACATGAGGTTGATCATCTTCTGGCGTGGAGAAACCGGTCGTTTCTTGATTGCCATTTATATTATATTACTTGATTCGAATTTATATTACTCTTCGCTCTTCTGGCCATTCGGGGTGCGGACGGGCACAGGGCCCGCCCCTGCATAGCGATTGATGTTCACTCCTCGCTCGCCCGAGGGGCCGCCGCACGCATGTTAACCGTCATGGCCTCTATCATGCGCGCGTATATCTTGTTGAGCTGGTCTATCTGCTCCGCCATCTTCTTCGTCTGAGCATTAATCTCGTCGATAGTGCCAATCTGCTGGCTCGCGCCCTTGAGCTGCATCTCATAGACCTTGCTGATGCCCGTGAGCGTGCGGTTGAGGTTCTCCATCTCCTCACTGTCGCGCGTGAGACGGGTGCTCTGCTCATTCACCTTCTTCAGAGTCTCCACAAGCGTCTTCAGCTCTTCAACATAGCAGCCTTGGGCCTCATTCATGGCCTCCGCCTCCTCTTGGCTCATCTGCGGCACGTAGGCCGGCTGCTGAGGCGCGGCTGACGCTGTTGAGCTTGACACGTTGACTGTCGGCTCCGCGGTTTCAACATTTACCTTTTCGACGGAAGGCTCAACTTCGGCAGAAGACACGGCACTTGCGGCAGGAGCCTCGGCCTTAGCATTGGGATACTCCACCATTCCATTCTCAAGAAACTCCTCGGTCAGGCGCGTTGGCATTTCCCTGCCTTCCGCTGTCTTGTCGAACGGACGATCAAAGGCAGATATGAAAAACACGAAGACCTCAGTGCCCATGCCTATAAACAACATGACGTTGGCTCCAGGCAAATGGGTCAGCTTGAACAACGCTCCGAGAATGACGATAGACGCGCCCCAACTGTAAGCATAGTTGAGAAACGTTTGGCCTGCCACGGTGTCCATCCACTTCTGAAGGCGGTAGACTAAATTATAATTACTGTATCTTGACATAGTGTTATCTTCTTTTTTGTTTTCCACTTATTGAGTTAGCCAACGACCTCACGCAACGGAATCCGATATAGCTCCTCGGCTGGTTCTGGTATTCCCATGAGCGCCACGCTGAACGAATCAGGCTCTCCGGATCTTTCCATGAGCCACCGCGCACGCTTTTCTTCTTCAAGCGATACGGATCTTCCAAGGCCGCATTGTATTTCAGCTGCGGGTTGATGTCGTTCATGGCATCAACGCCCGCTTCGGTATAGATGGTGCTTGTCCATTCAGCCACATTACCTGCCATGTCGTAAAGTCCATTACTGTTGGGTGAATAGCTGCCCACCTTGGCCGCGATAAGGTTACCGTCCTTGGTGTAGTTGCCCCTGTCGGGCTTGAAATTGGCATAGAAACAACCATTGCCACTCATCACGTCCTTGTTGTCCCAAGGAAACTCCGTCTGATTCTTTCCCCTGGCGGCATATTCCCATTCTGCCTCTGTCGGCAAGCGATAACGCTGGACATAACGCGCCTCGGGGCCAAGGCCCTTCAGCAGATAGTCGGTGCGCCAAGCGCAGAACGCGTTGGCCTGCTCCCATGTCACGCCCACGACAGGATAATCGTTGTAGGCAGGATTGGAGAAATAGTTGCGGAGGTAGACCTCATTGTCGGCATTGCGGAAATCGTTTACCCAGCAGGTAGTGTCGGGATAGATGTTCACGATGTAGGTGTTAAGGAAATCCCACGGGCCGGAAAGCGGACGGTCAATGGTCTGTCGCACAATCTTGCCCGACTCGTCGATATAAGCCGTATCCTTGCTTATCATCACCACCTGATTGGGATCAACGGTCTCATCGGTATTGAGGTCGCGCTCCTCAGGGTTCAGGCGGTTGCGACGAAGCGCGGCGGCAGTATAATCGTAAATCTCGAACCGGTAGTTCATCTGGCTGTAGTCGAGCATCTTCTCGCCCGTCACGGGATTGGTGACATACAGGCTTTCTATTGCCCTCTGCTCATCCTCGTTGGGCTTGCGCGGCAGACGCTTGTTCCAGTTCACTCGAGGTGTCACCGGGTCACCGTTCTTGTCCTCGGTAATCATGTAACTCTCGTCGCCACCATAGTTGGGGTCCGCAAGGCGGGTGCGGAGGATGGAGTCGCGAACCCAGTTCACGAATTGCTTATACTGCGAGTTGGTAATCTCCGTTTGATCCATCCAGAAGCCGTCGACGGAGATATCTTTCACAGGGACGGTCTTTCCCCAAAGGCTATCGCTCTTCAATTCGCCCATCTTCAAGTAGCCACGGTCAACCCTTATCATTCCGTAAGGTGTTGGCTCTGTGAAAGGACGACCGCCCACGCCGACCACTTCACCGCCCTTGCCCGACATGGAAGCGGACTTGGCGCTGAAACAGCCTGTCAACGACAACGACAACATTGTCAAGCTTAATAATAATATGATATTCTTCATATAATCAATATCTGTTCTATCAACTTCTGTTATAATATTCTTACACTCTTATGCAGGTTCCGGCCTTTCTTGGCGAAACTTATGTCGTGCCTATATCCGACAAACAACTCATGGCTGCCGTTGCCTGGGTTGATGCTTGACGTATACACCTCATAGCTATAGCCCAAGACCACTCCATGAAAACTGCCACCAAGGAGGATCGTGGCGGAAACAGTGGGACTGTATGTCGCGCCTATATAAAGCATCTTGTCGCCATTGTTGTAAACAAGCCTGCCCGTGATGTCACCACGCCATCCGGTGCCGTCTGTACGGAAAAGTAACGACGGCTTCAATGTTATAAACGGATTACGGAAAGAAATATTGCCTCCACCAGTAAAATAATATGTGGGTAATATCTTCAACTCGTTATTATCACCAAGAGAAACAAGCGGAGAATTGAGATGATGAACCGACGCGCCGCCATACCACTGGCCATGCGTGTAGAACAGGCCCGCTCCAAGGTCGATGGAGCTACCAGTCAAGTCTGCAGTTGAAAAAGCCGGGTCACTGCTGTCGCCTAAGTCAACCTGGCTGCCATCAAATTTCTCGCTTATGAATCCTACTTCCGCTCCCAAACGCAAATGGCCTTTAAACAAAGGCATCTGAAAGGCATATTGCAGGTTGAGCTTGGTGTGGGTGAACAGTCCTATCTGATCGTTCATGAAATTCACGCCCACGCCATGAAAAGAGCGCAAGGCACGGAATGGAATGTCAGCAGAAACATAAGCCGTCCTTGGATTATGCTCATAACCTGCCATGTCCATCGCATAAGCGGCGACGACATTCAAGTATGCTTGCCGGCCGGCGGCAGATGGGTTGAAGGATGTTTCCATGTCGTAATAGTGGCTGAAAGAAGGGTCATATTGAGCCTTTGTGACTGAAACACCTACAAGCAAGAGGATAGACAGTATACAGAATCTTCTGGTTAACACGTTGAATCAATGATGAAGCAGGCATGGTGTCTTGTCGCTTTCGGCAACTTATGACGCGAGCCCACGATTTCTCACGTTATTGCTTTATAATTTATTGTCTGCAAAGGTAGTGTTTTTCTTACAAGAAGCGGTATTCCGCAATAGGATATTTGACAAGCCTACATTATTATATTTACATCTACCGAGACGAAAATGTGTTGTGAGAGCACACAAGCGTTGTGATTTGCTCAAAATTCATTACCTTTG
>ERZ1023658.61-NODE-61-length-48452-cov-20.259686_pt1 | contig 48452 bp, 65 predicted proteins | sample MGYA00380339_ERZ1023658 | MGnify/ENA primary metagenome ERZ1023658 (study PRJEB33179, sample SAMN07448981) | human gut metagenome | biome: Human-gut; feature: Human associated habitat; material: Faeces | host: Homo sapiens | place: India: Bhopal | collected... | reverse complement strand
GCTCCGGCAGGTCCAGTAGGTCCAGTAGCACCAGTAGGTCCAGTCGCTCCAGTAGGTCCAGTAGGTCCAGTAGCTCCAGTAGGTCCAGTAGCTCCACGTGGAATTGTAAAATCTAGTACAACATTTTCACTCGAACCAGAATTTGCTACTAACGCATTTGTACCAGATTCGCCAGTAGTAGTTTCGCCAACAACAATAGTGGCAGCACCAGCAGGTCCAGTAGGACCGGTAGGACCTAATATGTAACAAACTTTTCTTGGTAATTTTTTCCCACATTCATTTCCATTACACATAAAAATATCTCCTTTCAATATAAAGTATGTAATTATTTTTATGTTGACCATTGTTTTAATACCATATTGAAAAAGATTTTTTTAATTACTTAAATGTGATATATTATATTTGTTCAGAAAGATCTATTGACAAAATGGTTATAATATATAAATAGGAGAGGAGTGTTTCAATGTTCAAGCTAGTTTCTAAATATAAACCATCTGGTGATCAACCAGAAGCGATAAAAGAACTCGTTGACGGTATAAAATCTGGGAAAAAAGAGCAAGTACTTTTAGGAGCAACTGGTACCGGTAAAACATTTACTATTGCTAACGTAATAGAGAAAGTGAATAAGCCAACTTTAGTTCTTGCCCATAACAAGACTTTAGCTGGACAATTATATTCTGAATTGAAGGAATTATTTCCTGAAAATAAAGTAGAATACTTTGTGTCATATTATGACTATTATCAGCCTGAGGCTTACGTTCCTTCGACTGATACATATATTGAAAAAGATTCTTCTATTAACGATGAGATTGATGAACTACGTCATGCAGCGACTTCTGCTTTACTTTCTAGAGGTGATGTTATTGTAGTTGCTTCTGTATCTTGTATTTATGGTATTGGTGAAGTGGAAGAATACAAAAATAAAATGTTAACACTTAGTGTAGGGGAACAAACAGAACGTAACCAAGTCTTAACTAAATTAGTGGATATGTTGTATGAACGCAATGATTTAGATTTTAAACGTGGTACTTTTAGAGTACGTGGAGATACTCTAGAAATAATACCAGCTAACCAAAATACAACAGGTTATAGAATTGAGTTCTTTGGTGATGAAATAGATAGAATAAGTGAAATAGATACGCTAACTGGTGCTATTATTACCAATAAGAAAAATATAAGTATCTTTCCAGCAAGTCATTTCGTAGTTAGCGATGAAAAATTACATGAAGCAATTGAAAGAATAAAAGTAGAACTACAAGAAAGATTAACTGAGTTAAGAAATGATAATAAACTAGTGGCAGCAGAACGGCTTGAACAAAGAACCAACTATGATATAGAAATGTTAGAGGAAACTGGTTTCTGTTCCGGAATTGAGAACTATTCAGCTCCAATGGCTGGCAGAAAAAGAGGAGAAACTCCCACAACCTTAATGGATTTCTTTCCTAAAGACTATTTATTGGTTGTTGATGAGTCACATGTAACACTACCTCAAGTAAGAGGAATGTTTAACGGCGATAGAGCCAGAAAAATGAACTTAGTTGAATATGGTTTTCGTCTACCAAGTGCTCTAGATAATAGACCATTAAAGTACGAAGAATTTGAAAAGAAAATAAATCAAGTTATTTATGTATCAGCAACTCCAGGAGACTTGGAACTAGAGCATACAAAAAACAAGTATGTAGAACAAATAATAAGACCAACAGGTTTGCTAGATCCAACAATTGAAGTTAGAAAAACAGAAGGTCAAATAGATGATTTAGTAGGAGAAATAAGAGAACGTATTGCTAAAAACGAAAGAGTTTTAGTGACGACTTTAACAATTCGTATGTCCGAAGAGTTAACAAATTACTTAAAAGAACTTGATATAAAAGTGGCCTATCTTCACTCAGAAGTTAAGACATTAGAAAGAATGCAGATAATTCATGACTTACGTACTGGTAAATATGATGTAATAGTTGGAATAAACTTGTTGAGAGAAGGAATTGATATTCCAGAAGTGTCTTTAATAGCAATCCTAGATGCTGATAAAGAAGGTTTCTTAAGAAGTACTAGAAGTCTAATTCAAACTATTGGTCGTTGTGCCCGTAACGCTAATGGACACGTAATTATGTATGCAGACAAAATAACTGATTCTATGGAAGAAGCAATTTCAGAAACAGCAAGGCGTCGAAAAATACAAGAAAAATATAATGAAGAACATGGTATTATACCAAAAACAATCACTAAAGAAATTAGAGAAATCATTAGTAATGTTGACAATTCTAAGCAAAAGACACCGAAAAAGCTATCTAAGAAAGAACAAGATTTATTAATGGAAAATCTTGAAGAACAAATGAGAGAAGCAGCTAAGAACCTAGATTTTGAAAGAGCTATGGAATTACGCGATATTTTATTTGAAATGAAAACAAAATGAAAGTAAACACAAAAAAAGTGTTTACTTTTTTAAACACTTTCTTTATATTTTATATCTTTTAATATTAAAACTATTTTTTCTTTTAATACTTGAAATATTTCCTCAACAGTATTTCTCTCTGTAACAATCATACTTAGATTGAGTTGATAAAAGGCATTACTTTTTGGCTCTAAAAAGTATGCAGTTGCTTGACATATTGGTCTCCTATCTTTTTGAATATATTGTAAATAAACCCTAAAATTAAAAATACCATTAGTAAAACTACCCAAATCTTGAAAGTTTTCATCAGATTCACTAATACTATTATCTAACAACACTTTTTTAATACCAGTAATATTCTTATTAACTCTATCATCAAAGGACTCATCACTATTTAAAAAACCATCAGTAATAAACTGTTCTAAGAAATAATCATCACCAACAGCAAATAAGATTTTTTCACTAGGAGAAAAAACATCATTAAGTCCTTCTAGTATTGGTACATCTAGTTTCATAGCCTGTGCTCTAGAATTTAGTTTTTTTGCAATTTCAACAGCAATTTCTACCTTTTTATTCATAATATCCCATCCTATATTAAAATTATATACTAACTCCCTAAAAAATAAAAGTTAAAGATTTCTCTTAACGACTGTAATTACAAAATAATATTGCCAACTTATGTAAAGTCATATTTAAAAATCTATCAAAAACTATCAAGATATGTTATATTGTAAATAAGATAAAGGAGGAATAAAATGTCAGGATTACATGTTGATTCTGGAACTATGAATGCTCAAGGTATGAACACTATATCATCAGCTCAAGAATTAGAAAATCAAATTAGTAATTTAAATTCAAATGTTGAAGGCCTAATGACTATATGGAGAGGTCCAGCAGCAAGTGAGTTTAAAACCGCATTTGACCAACAATTGAGTAATTTAAGAAGTTTCCAAGAATTATTAAATGAGTTAGGAGAAAGAATAACTGCTGGAGCAAGAAAATTCGATCAAACAGAAGAAGAAAACATTGCTAGAGCATCTGGGTTATTTAATTAGGAGGTATTATGAACGAGTTTGAACAAAAGGATTATGAAGGAGCAAGATCTTCAGCAGACCAAGTAAAAACTAATGCTGATAATATTATGGGGATTTTTAATAATATTGATCAAGTAATGAATACTTTATACAATGATGCTTGGCAAAGTCAAGGTGCTGAAGGAGCAAGAGGTCGTTACCAAGAAATAAGAAAGAATTATGAAGCTTTCTATAATAATGTTGTAGCAATGAAAGAACATATATATGCCGTAACAGCTGCTAACGAAGCACAAGATGCTGCTGTAAGTAACACAATTGCTGAACTATAAGAAGAATAATCTTCTTTTTTTTTCACAACTTCTGTGAAAAAAGACAAATATTAAAATAAAAATTCCACAATTATTGTGGAAAAAGTTTCTTCTTCAATGTCAAAATGAATACTAAAAAATAATTTTAGTGACAAAAATTTGCAATTTATAATTTCCATAAATTGTTAAATTATATTAAAAAAAATATGTTATAATATGTCTCAGGTGATTTAGATGGATAAAATTATAGTAAAAGGTGCAAGAGAAAATAATTTAAAGAATATAGATATTGAACTACCAAAAAATAAACTTATTGTTATGACTGGTTTATCAGGATCAGGTAAAAGTAGTTTAGCTTTTGATACAATTTATGCTGAAGGTCAACGTCGCTATGTTGAAAGCCTATCTGCTTATGCTAGACAATTTTTAGGTAATTCAGAAAAACCAGATGTAGATAGTATTGAAGGTTTGTCACCTGCAATTAGTATCGACCAAAAGACAACCTCAAACAATCCAAGATCAACAGTAGGAACAGTAACTGAAATTTATGATTATTTAAGACTTTTATATGCTCGTGTAGGTATACCATATTGTCCAACTCATAACATACCAATTACTTCTCAAAGTATTGAAGAAATGACAAATAAAGTTTTAGAATACAAAGAAAATACAAGAGTAATAATTATGGCTCCGGTAGTTCATGGTGAAAAAGGTAGTCATAAAGAACTTTTCGAAAAGTTGCGTAAAGATGGTTTTGTAAGAGTCCGGGTTAATGGAGAGATGCTAGACTTAAGTGAAAATATTGAATTAGAGAAAAATAAAAAAGACTTCATAGATGTCATAGTCGATAGAATAGTCTTAAAAGAAGATTCTAGAAGTAGGGTATTTGAAGCTTTAGAAATAGCTACTAAACTAGCTAAAGGAAAAGCCGTTGTTCAAATACTAGGAGAAAATGCTAAGGAATTAGTTTTTTCTGAACAATTTGCTTGTCCACATTGTGAATTTTCTCTACCAGAACTAGAACCAAGATTATTTAGTTTCAATGCCCCATATGGTGCTTGTCCTGATTGTAAAGGTTTAGGAATAAAACTTCAAATTGACGTTGACTTAGTTATTCCAGACAAAACACTAAGTATCAATGAAGGCTGCATAAAAACTCTTAGTGATGATCAAGATGGTATCTATTATAAAAAACTAGAATGTGTTTGTAAACATTATAAAATAGATATGAATAAGCCATTTAAAAAACTATCAAAAGAAGAACAAGAAATAGTCTTATATGGTACAAATGAACCAATCAAGTTTAATTATTCTACTAAGTCAGGTAATATAATGAATTCTATGGACTATTACGAAGGAATAATTAATAACCTTCAAAGACGTTACATGGAAACATCGTCATCATGGATTAGGGAATGGTTAGAAAACTATATGGTAGAATATGAGTGTGACACTTGTCATGGTGCGAGATTAAAAGATGATGTTTTATCAGTAAAAATAGCAGGAAAAAATATTTACGAAGTTACATGTATGAGTATTAAACAATTATTAGATATATATAAGAATTTAGAGTTATCCGAAGAAAAAAAACAAATTGCCAATTTAGTTTTGAAAGAAATAACTGAAAGATTATCCTTTTTATCAAATGTTGGACTAGGTTACTTAACTCTAAGTAGAAGTGCCGGAACTCTATCTGGTGGTGAAGCTCAACGTATTCGTCTTGCTACTCAAATAGGCTCACATTTAACTGGAGTTTTATACGTCCTAGACGAGCCAAGTATTGGTCTTCACCAAAGAGATAATGAAAAGTTAATTAATTCTATGAAGGAAATGCGCGACTTAGGAAATACTTTAATAGTAGTAGAACATGACACTGATACTATGTTAGCAAGTGACTATCTTGTTGATATTGGACCAGGTGCCGGTGATGCCGGTGGTCGTGTTATAGCAGCTGGTACTCCAGAAGAAGTAATGGCCAATGAAAACAGTATTACAGGACAATACTTATCAGGAAAAAAATGTATTGAAATTCCTAAAAAGAGAAGAAAAGGCACTGGAAAATATTTAAAAATAAAGGGAGCAACTGAGCATAATTTAAAAGATATCGATGTTGACATTCCGCTTGGAACCCTAACATGTATAACTGGTGTTTCTGGTTCTGGTAAATCAACTTTAATAAATGAAATATTATGTAAAGCAGTTGCTGGCAAATTATATAATTCAAAAGAAAAACCCGGTAGTTATAAAAAAATACTAGGTTTAGAAAATATAGATAAATTGGTAGCTATATCCCAAAACCCTATTGGTAGAACACCACGTTCTAATCCCGCAACTTATACGGGTGTTTTTGACGATATAAGGACTTTGTTCACAACTACTAAAGAAGCTAAGTTGTATGGATTCGAAAAGAATCGTTTCTCATTTAATGTAAAAGGTGGGCGTTGTGAAGCTTGCCGTGGAGATGGTGTCAAGAAAATAGAAATGCATTTCTTACCAGATGTTTATGTACCATGTGAAGTTTGTCATGGTACAAGGTATAATAGGGAAACCCTAAACATAAAATATAAAAATAAAAATATTGCTGAAGTTTTAGACATGCGCGTAACTGAGGCTTTAAAGTTCTTTGATAATGTTCCAAAAATAAAAAATAAACTTCAAGTATTAGAGGATGTTGGGCTAGGATATATAAAACTAGGACAAAGTGCTCCGACTTTATCCGGGGGTGAAGCAGAACGTGTAAAATTAGCTAAAGAATTACAAAAGAAAGCTACGGGAAAAACCCTATTTGTCTTAGATGAACCAACAACTGGACTACATACAGATGATATTAAGCGTTTACTTGCAATTTTACAGAAAATAGTAGATAATAAAGATACAGTAGTAGTAATCGAACACAACTTAGATGTTATAAAAGTAGCTGATTATATAATTGACTTAGGCCCAGAAGGTGGAGATGAAGGTGGTACCATTATTGCAGTTGGTACTCCAGAAGAAGTATCTAAAGTAAAAGAATCTTATACTGGACAGTTCCTAAAGAAAATGTTACAGAGGTGATAAAATGCGTCTGGTTATTAAAGAAAAAGATGTTGTAAGACTAAACAAATTTATTGAATGGCTTATCTATATGGTTGGATATATAATAGTTTTCATTTTAGTAAGTTTATTATTTAAAAGTGTCTACATAGATAAACAACACTTTTTTATCTATTCAACACTAATAGTATTTATAATATACATATTGAATAAAACTTTACGACCAATCCTATTTACAATTACAATTCCAATTATAGGAATAACATTAGGACTGTTTTATCCATTCATAAATTTATTTATACTAAAAATAGCCGACTGGATTTTAGGAAGTCATTTTGATTTAAAAAACATTTTTATAGCATTCTTTATGGCTATACTACTATCGGTAATGAATTTTATAATGGAAGAAATAGTAAAATCAATAATAAAGAGGGTAAAGATACATGGATAGGGTAGCGTTAGAAATAGGACCAATACAAATTTATTGGTATTCAATATTTATTTTTCTTGGTTTATTAATAGCCAGTATAATTATTTTTAAAGAAGCTAGAAAAAGAAATATTGATGAAGATTTTCTTATAAATTTAATTTTTAATACTATCATAATTGGTCTAATAGGTGCTAGAGTTTACTACGTTTTATTTAATATTCCATACTATGCTTCTAATCCAATAGAAATATTAGCAGTTTGGAATGGTGGTCTAGCTATCCATGGTGGTATTTTTGCAGCCGTAGCATTTATCTTAATATACTGCAAAAAAAAGAATGTAAATAGTCTTCAACTACTTGATATAATTGTTGTAGGACTAATAATAGCCCAAGCTATCGGTCGTTGGGGCAACTTTTTTAATAGTGAAGCATATGGACAAGTAACTACATACGCAGAATTAAAAGCCCAACAAATACCAACTTTCATCATAAATGGAATGTACATTTTAGGAGAATATAGGCAACCAACTTTCTTTTATGAATCAACTTGGTGTTTTGCTGGTTTTCTAGCAATGTTAATAATAAGAAAATATAAATATTTAAAAAGGGGTCAATTAACAGGATTTTACTTATTTTGGTATGGTTTAGGTCGCTTACTTATAGAAGGTCTACGCACAGATTCGTTAATGTTAGGACCTATAAAAATTGCACAAGTAGTTTCACTAGTCTTTATTATAATGGGTATAGTCTTATTTTTCTATAATCTAATAAAGAGTACACCAACAGATAAAAGACTATATACCGAAGATTTAAGTCCTAATGATGATGAAATGACAATTTACTTTAAAAATGTAGGTGATGATTATGTATAAAAAAGTTGTGGTTTTAGGTGGAGGCACAGGCCTTTCTTATCTTCTTAGGGGATTAAAAGATTTTCCAGTAGATATAACGGCCGTTATAACAGTTTCTGATAATGGTAGATCAACAGGAAAGTTACGAGAAGAATTTCATACTCCTGCTGTCGGTGATATTAGAAAGGTAATTACATCATTATCTGGAATTGATGACCCAATCAAAAAAATGATGGAATATCGTTTTAATACTTTTAGTGATTTAGATGGACATGCTCTAGGTAATTTAATTTTGACTGCTATGCTAGATATTACCGGGTCCTTAAAAGATTCAATTGCTAGTCTAAGTAAATTGCTAGACGTAAGACATACTGTTTTACCAATCTCTGAAGATTCATCGTTAACTTTAATGGGAAAAGATAAAGACGGAAACGTTGTAGAAGGCGAAGAACAAATAACAAAATCACATCGTCAATTTGAAAAGATTTATTATAAAGAAGAACCCAAGGTTTTAAAAGAAGTTTTATCAGCAATAGAAAACGCCGATTTGATAATATTTAGTATGGGTAGCTTATATACCTCAATTCTTCCAAATATTATTTGTGAAGAAGTTAAAAATGCTCTAAAGAATTCTAAAGCACCACTGATGTATTTATGTAACTTTGTAACTCAACCGGGAGAAACAGATGATTTCACTGTGAGTGATCATATATCTCTTCTAAATCGTTACTTAGAAACAAAAAAAATAGATGTTGTAATCGCCAGCAATACCAAAATAAATAAAGAGTATGCTGAAAAGTATTCAACAGCAGAACAAAAAGAGCCTGTAAAAATAGATCATGAAAATATAAAAAAACTAGGAGTAGAATTAATAGAAGATGATCTAATTATAGTTGAAGATAATATTTTAAGACATAATAGTTTAAAACTAAGCTCACTTATCTTCTCCTATTTAATGAGGAATTAATATGTCGTATACAATAGAAATAAAAAAAGAAATTTCAGAAATAAAAGTAACAAACTCGGAAATGATAGCTGAACTATCGGGTTTTATTAGAAATAATGCCTACTTAAGCAATAATACATTATATCTAACAACAGAAAATGAGTTTACGATTGAAAGACTTACTTCATTTTTTAAAAAGCTATATGAGGTAGAGTTAAAGGTTGAAGTAAAAGACAATCTAAATTTTAATAAGAAAAATCTTTATCTTCTATCAACAAATACTAAGGTCGATTTTATATTGGAAGATATTGGTTATTATGATAACAATAACAAGTACTTAGAAACACCACCTACATATATTGTAGGGGCCAATGAAGAGATAAGAGCTTATCTTCGTGGAGCTTTTCTTTGTACAGGAAGTATAAACAATCCAAAAACATCTAGATACCATATGGAATTGTTGATATCTAAACCTAATGAAGCTGTTTTCATTCAAAAACTATTAAATATTTTTGATTTAAATGCCAAAATTTTAAATCGTGAAAAAGGTTACATGATATATATAAAAGAAGCAGAAAAAATAAGTGATTATATAAGAATACTAGGTGCTAATAGAGCTGTCTTATTCTTTGAAAACGCAAGAATTTATCGTGAAAAGAAAAATCAAACCAATCGATTAAATAATTGTGAACAGGCAAACATGGATAAAGTGTTTTTAACAGCGGAAAAACAATTAGATCAAATTAGGATCATAGAAGAGTCCGATTCCTGTGAACTTCTTGACGATAGAACTAAACAAGCTTTTGATTATCGCAAAAAATATCCAGAATCTTCCCTAAAGGAACTAAGTGAAATTATCACTTTAGAAACCGGAAAATCAATTACCAAGTCTGGTTTAAATCATCGCTTTAGAAAGATAAAAGAATTAGCTGAGCAACTAGAAAAAATAAAACAAAGAGAAAAGAAAAACTAAATATAAAAGAGGAAATACTACTAACTTTTCCTCTTTTCTTTTTCCAAAATAATTTTATCAACGATTCCATAGTCAACAGCTTCTCTAGCGTCCAAATAATTATCTCTTTCTGTATCTTTTTCAATTTTTTTTAAGGACTGCCCTGTATTTTTAGCAAGACACTTATTTAATCTTTTTCTCAAACTAATAATTCTATCAGATGCAATTTTTATATCAGTCGCTTGTCCTTGTGCTCCACCTAACGGTTGATGTATCATTACATCAGCATTGGGAAGAATAAATCTTTTTCCTTTTTTACCAGCTGCTAAAAGAAAAGAAGCCATACTAGCCGCAATACCTAAACAAGTTGTTGATACATCACTAGCTAAAAAGTTAATAGTATCGTAAATTGCCATGCCTGCTGACACAGATCCACCTGGAGAGTTAATATAAAGATTAATATCGTTATTATTAATTGAGTCCAAATAAAGTAATTCAGCAATAACATTATTAGCCATCGCATCATCAATTTCTCCAGTTATAAATACAATTCTATCCTTTAATAGTCTAGAAAAAATGTCATAACTTTTTTCACTACCTAACTCTTTCTCAACAACAACCGGTACAAAATTCATTATTATACCCATGATTAATCATTGAAATATAAGCAAATATATTCTTAATTAATCCCTTTCTTTATGTTTTTAAATTATACATATCCTATACATAGTATAGTGTAAAATTAATAAAATATGCATATAATTACTAATAACTTCATGTTATAATATTATAAGAATAAAAGGGTGATAAAATGATTGAAACATTAGAAATTAAAGTAAATGGACATAAGTACCAAGTAAGTAAAGGTGTTACACTAGAAGAACTAGCTAGTCAATTTCAAAAAGAATATCGTTATCCAATTATACTAGCCAAGGTAAATAATATTTTGAAAGAATTAACTAGTGAAATTACTAATCAAGCAAATATTGAGTTTCTTGATTTGACTTCCCGTGAAGGAAATAGGACTCATATTTCTGGCCTTACTTATGTTTTAATTTATGCTATCAAGAAATTATATGGTAAAAATGCTGATGCTCTAGTGCAACATTCATTAGATAAAGGTATTTATATTGAAACAAACTTTAAATTAACTTCCAGTAAAGTGGCAGCAATCAAAGAAGAAATGCAAAGAATAATAGAAAGTGATATACCAATTACTAAAATGACTATTGATAGATTGGAAGCAATTGACTACTTTGAAAAAATAGGCGAAAAAGTAAAAGCTGGAGTAATGCGTTATAATACCAATACTTATATAACTTTATATAGGTTAGGAAATTACTATAATTATTTTTATAACTTAATGCCAACATCAACTGGAAAACTAAGTGCTTTTAATTTAACTTATATAAAGGAAAATGGCTTTCTGCTACAATTTCCAACTGTCTATATAAGTGAAAAAATCAAACCATACCAACCCCATCCCGGTATGTTTGAAGCTTTCCAAGAGTATCGTGATTGGGCAAAAATAATGAAAGTTGAAAACTCTGTTGACTTAAATCGTGTTATTTCAACTGGTAAAATAAGTGACTTAATTAGAATCGATGAAACATTACAAGGAAATAGACTATTAATGCTTTCTCGTCGTATAAATGAAAATAAAGACAAGATAAAAATAGTTTTATTAGCAGGACCATCATCATCAGGAAAAACAACAACCTCTCGTAAACTATGTATGTTTTTACAAAGTTTTGGACTTCATCCTAAAGTTCTATCAATGGATGATTATTTTGTTGAACGAGAAGAAAATCCAAAAGATAAAAATGGTAATCCAGACTATGAATGCCTAGAAGCGATTGATTTAAAATTATTTGATTCTCAGTTAAGCGATCTATTAAAAGGAAAAGAAGTAACAATACCAACGTTTAACTTTGCTTTGGGGAAAAAAGAGTACCGTGATAAATTAACTCTTCAAAGTGATGACATCATCGTTATCGAAGGAATTCATGCTTTAGATCCTAAAATATTAACTAATATCCCAAGAGAAAATAAGTTTAAAATCTATATATCTCCATTAACAGAATTGAATATGGATAATCAAAACAGAATATCAACAACAGATAATCGCCTTTTAAGACGTATTATAAGAGATAATAGAACAAGAGGTTATGATGTAGAACATACCCTAAGGAGTTGGGCATCCGTAAGAGAAGGTGAAGAAAAGTATATATTCCCTTACCAAGACGAAGCTGACTATACTATAAACTCAGCACTAATATATGAAATTGGTGTACTAAAAACCTATGTTGAACCATTACTATATTCTGTACCTAATGATTCACCATACTACGAAGAAGCAAAAAGACTAATTAACTTCTTAAGATTATTTTTACCCATACCGGCAGATGATATTCCACAAGATTCCATTCTAAGAGAATTTATTGGTAATGGTTGTTTTCATGACTAAATGTGTAAACAAAATATGAATATGTTGAAACAAAAAATATAAGAATATATAATGATAATATAAGGAGGATTAAATATGATAAGAGTAGCAATAAACGGTTTCGGAAGAATTGGTCGCCTTGCCTTTCGATTAATGGAAGAAGATAATGATTATGAAGTTGTTGCAATTAATGATTTAACAGATGCCGAACAATTAGCTTATTTATTAAAGTATGATACTAATCACAGAAACTATCGTATAGATGAAATAACATCTGATGGGGAATATATTATAGTAGGAGGAAGAAGAGTCCGTGTTTATTCAGAAAAAGATCCTGCTATGTTACCATGGAAAGCTTTAGATATTGATGTTGTTTTAGAGTGTACAGGATTATTTACATCAGATGAAAAAGCCATGGCTCATATCAACGCTGGTGCTAAAAAAGTAATTATTTCAGCACCTGCTAAAGGAGCCGTTAAGACTATCGTTTATAATGTAAATCATGAAATATTAACAGGAGATGAAAAAATAATTTCAGCAGCAAGTTGTACAACAAACTGCCTAGCTCCTGTAGTTAATGTTATAGACAAAGTATTTGGTATTGAAAAAGGCTACATGACAACAATTCATGCCTATACTAATGATCAAGCAACACTTGATATTGCTCACAAAAAAGGTATCAAAGCTCGCCGTGGTAGAGCCTGTGCAGCTAATATCGTTCCTGCTTCAACTGGGGCAGCTTCAGCAATTGGTAAAGTTTGCCCTAATCTAGAAGGAAAATTAGCAGGAGTTGCTATGCGTGTACCGGTACCAACTGGTTCAGTGGTTGATTTAGTATTGGAATTAAAGAAAAATACTACGGTTGAAGAAGTAAATAGTGCCCTAAAAGCAGCAACTAATGAAACATTAGAATATACAGAAGATCCAATCGTATCAAGTGATGTAATTGGTAGACGCGCTGGTTCTGTAGTTGATGGTCTATCTACAAACATTCTAGAAGTAGATGGAAAGCAAATGATAAAAGTAGTAGCTTGGTATGATAATGAAATGGGTTATACTGCTCAAATGGTAAGAACTGCTAAATATTTAATGGAAAAATAAGATAAAAATTAAGGAAAAGAAGGCAACTTCTTTTTTTTTACAATAAAAAATGCTATACTTGAAATAAGACAGGAGGAATAGCCCATGAAATCTATAAAGGACATGGATATTGATAATAAAAAAGTAATAATTAGATGTGATTTTAATGTACCAATAAAAGACGGTAAAATCATAGACGATACTAGAATTAAAGCAAGTTTAAAGACTATCACCTATTGTCTAGAACATAATGCCAAGATAGTCCTTTTATCTCACTTAGGTAGAGTAAAAGAAGAAGCAGACCTAAAGAAAAACGACTTAGCTCCAGTTGCAATACGTCTAAGTGAACTGCTAAATAAAAAAGTATTATTTATACCAAAAACCAGAGGAAAAGAAGTAGAAGAAGCTATATCAAAAATGCAACCTACAGATATTATCTTGCTTCAAAATACTAGATATGAAGATTTAGATGGTAAGAAAGAAAGTTCTAATGATCCTGAACTTGGAAAATATTGGGCCTCACTAGGAGAGGTATTTATAAATGATGCCTTTGGTACAATTCATAGAGCCCATGCCTCTAACGTTGGAATAGCAAGCAAACTTCCAGCAGCATTTGGCTTTTTGATAGAAGAAGAACTAACTGCTTTAAGTGAACTAAATGATCCTAAACGTCCATTTATTGTAATTTTAGGTGGGGCAAAAGTGTCAGATAAAATCGGTGTAATTGAAAACTTAGTAACTAAAGCAGATAAAATATTAATTGGTGGAGGTATGTCTTTTACTTTTTTAAAAGCTGAAGGATATGAAGTAGGAACCTCCCTAGTAGATCAAGAAAATATTGAGTTCTGTACTAAAATATTAAAAGAATACCCAGAAAAACTAGTTTTACCAGTAGATGCTAAAGTGACTACTGAGTATTCAAATGATACACCAGCAACTATAAAAGATATAACTGAGTTTGAATATAACGAAATGGGTCTAGACGTTGGACCTAAAACAATAGAAAATTTTAAAAAGCACTTAAAAGATGCCGGTATAGTTGTTTGGAATGGACCATTAGGAGTGTATGAGTTCACTAATTACCAAAATGGAACCAAAGAATTATTAAAATATCTTGTTGATAATAATATAAAAGTTATTTTGGGTGGTGGAGACATTGTAGCAGCTGCTGCAACTCTAGGCTATAAAGACAAGGTATATCATGCCTCTACTGGCGGAGGAGCAACATTAGAATATTTAGAGGGTAAAAAATTACCGGGAATTGAAATAATAAAGTAGGTGACTTTTATGGCTAGAAGCCTTATGATTGCAAGTCCATATGACAATGATTGTTTAAATATGATTGCAAATTATGAGAAAAGTAATAACTTAGATGGTACTATAACAAAACAATTAATACGTATTAGAGCAGTAACAGAGGAATCTATGTATGAAAAAAGCAATATGACCTCTAATGAGATAAATCAATTTATCTTTCTACGAGATGGAAACAAATTAGTTGCAGGTTGTCATTTTCAAGGATATAGGGATTTGCGTGATGCATACTTAAGTATATTGCCATCAACTTCTTCAAGAATGACCGCAAACTTACTTCAGTATGCAACAACTTATGCCTTTGAAAGTCTAGGTATGGAACAGGTTTTTGCTGAAATAGACAACCATGATGAGAAAAATGCAACGGCACTAATTGATGCAAACTTTGAAAGTCTTGGCCCAGATGGTAAAAAGACTCAATTTATGATTGAAAAAGGAAACTATGTCATGACGGAAGGATTACAAAATGGAAACTCTAAAAAACATTAAAAAGAACAGTATAATACTATTATTAATTACAATAGTGGTATTATTTGTTCTTTTAAAAGATAGTGCTCAAGAAATATTAGGGACTATTTCAAAAATAAATATTTTTTATCTCTTAATTGCCTTTATATTATATTTTCTCTATATAATTACAAAAGCCTACATTATATATAAATGTGTAAATGAAAAAGATAAACTATCATTTAAGGAAGCTGTAAAACACAATTTAATTACCCAGTTTTTCAACGGAATAACTCCATTCTCAACGGGCGGTCAACCAATGGAAATATATATGATAGCTGAACATAATATTAAAGTAAGTAAGGCAACAAGTGTTACTATTGAAAACTTTATTTTCTATCAAACTGCCTTAGTAATATATGGAGCAATTGCTGTGGCATGTAACTGGATTTTTAATTTATTTCCAAAAGTTCCAGTTCTTCAACACTTAGTATTACTTGGTTTTATAATTAATATTTTAGTAGCAGTAGCTTTATATGCTATCATGCTCTCAAAGAAATTTACAAAAAAAGCATCAAATATCATTATTAAACTTCTAGGTAAAATAAAGATTGTCAACGATGTAGAAAAGATGAAAAATAACTGGATTGAAAAATTAGATGAATTTCATAATATTTCTAAAGATTTACTTCACAGAAAGGGGATTTTTGTATTAGGTGTTCTTATTAATTTAGTAAGTCTGACCTGCCTATATATAATTCCACTATTTATTATGTATGGACTTCATGATTTTACCAGTCTAACACCAATAAGTGCCATTACCTCATCCGCTTATGTTCTTTTAATGGGATCATTTGTTCCAATACCAGGAGCATCAGGTGGAATTGAATATGGTTTTATAAAGTTTTTTGGCAATTTTATGCCTACAGTTTTATTAAATTCTTTATTAATAACATGGCGTTTTATAACTTATTATTTAGGAATGATTATAGGCGGTTTCTTGTTTAGTACTGAAAAGGAGAGTGATAAATAATGAGAATAGGTTTATTTACAGACTCTTATCCTCCATATATTAATGGAGTATCTACAAGTGTAGCAATGCTTAAAAAAGCACTTGAAAAGAAAGGTCATATTGTTTACGTAGTGACCGTAAGTAATAATGCCCTAAAATATGAATATGACATTGAAAATAGAATTGTTAGAGTACCTGGTATTCCAATTGGCATTTATGATTATCGATTAAGTAGAATTTATCCCTTATCTATGATAAATACTATGAAAAGCTGGAATCTAGATGTTATTCATTCACATACTGAGTTTGGTATAGGTATTTTAGCAAGACTACTTGCTAAACAATTCGATATACCTCTAGTCCATACTTATCATACTCTATACGAAGATTACACACATTATATAACTCATGGGTACTTTGATAAATCAAGTAAAAAAATAGTAGAATACCTAACAAAATTCTATTGTGATAAAACTGCTAATGAATTAATTGTACCAACTAATAAAATTTATAAATTGTTTAAAGAAAAATATGATTTCACAAAAAACATTCATATTGTGCCGACAGGTATCGAAGTTGATAGATTTTACACAGAAAATGTGGATAAAAGTTATGTTCAAGCTTTAAAGAAAAAACTTAAACTCCAAAAAAAAGACTTTGTAATTTTATTTGTAGGTAGACTTGCTTCTGAGAAAAACGTTGAGTTTCTTCTAAATGCTGAGCAAAAACTAATAAAAAAACATTCTAACATAAAGTTATTAATAGTTGGCGATGGTCCAGATAAAGAAAAGTATGAGGAAATGGCCAATAATTTGAATATTTCTAAAAATGTTATCTTCAATGGTAAAGCTGCTTGGGAAGAAATGCCATTCTATTACCATTGCGCTAATATTTTTGCAACCGCTTCAAGAACAGAAACTCAAGGTCTAACAGTAATAGAAGCTATGGCTGCTGGTGTTGTTCCATTATGTATAAATGATGAGTCGTTTTTAGGAACTGTAACTCATGAGCTGAATGGACTGATTTTTAATAATGAAGAAGAATATATTTCACAAGTTTTGTCCTTATATGATAATAGTTCACTATTACAAAAGTATAATAATCAGGCTCGTATTCAAGCAGAACACTGCAGTTCTGCAAGTTATGCTGAAAGAGTTTTAGAAGTATATAAACGAGCTATACTTGACAAAGAACATGAAGACAGATTTGGCTTTATTTCTAAAATATCAAAGAAAATAAAGGGTGATTAAATGATTTTAGCACTAAATAATAAATGTAATTTAACCAAAGATGAATTTTTAACATACAATGAAGATTTAAAAAAATTAGACTTTGTAAAAACGGATATAATATTATTTCCGACTAGTGTCTATTTAGGAATATTTTTATCGGATAAAATATCGCTTGGAAGTCAGGACGTAAGTATGTTTACTTCTGGTCCACATACCGGAGAAGTATCAGCAAGGCAACTTAAGTCATTAAATGTAGAATATTCTTTAGTAGGTCACTATGAACGTCGAGAAGAACAACATGAAACTAATGATTCTATAAATAAAAAAATCAAAAATCTTCTTTCGGAAAATATAACCCCAATATTATGTATTGGTGAAGTTGCAGAAGAACAAGATATTGTAACGAAAGTTCTAGAAGAACAGTTGAAATTTTCTTTAAAAGGATTATCAAAAGAGGAAATAGATAAAATAATAATAGCCTATGAACCAATTTGGTCTATTGGTACGGGGATAATTCCTTCTTGTAAGAAAATAAAAGTAATAGTTAACTATTTAAAAAACCTCTATCCAAACAATAAAGTTCTATATGGAGGTAGTGTCAATCAAGATAATGTTGAAAAACTAACTACAGAAAATATTGTTGATGGCTACTTAATAGGTGGTCTAAGTCTTAACTTAAATAAAGTACAGACTTTACTAAATATAATTGAAAAATAGACAAATTAGACACTTTCGACAAAAGTTGTCTTTTTTTTATCTATCAATTTATCGAAGTATGTTATATAATTAAAATGCGTGGTAGTATATGAGAGGAGAAAAGATGGATAAAACACGTTTATTAATCATTGATGACAATAGAAATTTAGTAGAAATGATTAAGGAATATTTTAATGATAGTGCAGATATTAAAGTTACCTTAACTGCATATGATGGAGCAGAAGGTATACTATTGGTTGATAAAAAGAAAGATGAATATGATGTTGTGCTTTTAGACTTGATAATGCCAAATAAAGATGGCGTTGCTGTATTGGAATACATGAGAAAAAAGGGAATAGATAAGGATGTAATAATCCTAACTTCATACAATACACAAGATATGATTAGAAAAGTATCTGAAATGGGAGTTAGTTATTTCATTTTAAAACCATTCGAACTAATTGATTTGGAAAAAAGGATTATTGAATTGCGTGATGGCGTGAAGTTAGAAGGTCGCAATTTAGATATATATCGCAACAATTTGCAAAAGTCTATAACAACAACTCTGCATGAATTAGGTGTTCCATCACATATAAAAGGATATCAATACATTAGAGAAGGAATAACACTTGTCTATGAAAGACCAGAACTCGTAGGAGGTATAACTAAAGAACTGTATCCCGAAATTGCCAAAAAGTATAATACAACAGTTTCAAGAGTAGAAAGAGCAATAAGACATGCAATTGAAGTTAGTTGGAATAGAGGTAATTGGCAATTAATGGAAGAGATTTTTGGACATAGTGTTGATATTGATAAAGCAAAACCAACAAACTCTGAATTTATTGTTACTGTAGCCGATAAATTACGTTTAGAGTTTAATAAAAATACAGTTAATAATTAAGACTTTTAAAAGTCTTTTTCTTTTGTAAATGCTCATAATAATAACTCTACAATTAATATATAAAATCTGTTTTAATACCCTTGACTATATCATAATAAAAAAGTATACTTAATTTATAAAATATGTATGGAGGTAACAATTTATGGAACGTAAAATAGAAGTGTTTTTTGAAAAATGGCAAAAAGATTTGATTAGGAAACCTCTAATATTGTATGGTCCTAAGCAAGTAGGAAAAACTTTCACTGTATTAAATTTTGCTAAGAAAGAATATAAAAATACTGTATACTTCAATACAGAAAACAATCTAGAACTTATTGATCTTTTTTCAAGAGAAAAAAACACCGAAAAAATAATTTTAAATTTATCACTATTATCTGGTGAAACAATTCTAAAAGAGGATACTTTGATTGTCTTGGATAACTTGGATAATCTAGAGATCGTTAAATCCTTGAAACTATTTGGTAGTGAACGTAGTAAGTATCATATAATCGCTATTACATCTCGCAAAGAAAGATTAAATGAATTTAAGGGTGAAGAGCTTCAGTTTAAAGGTATGAATGAAATGGATTTTGAAGAGTATTGTTGGGCTAAGGATGAGAAAGCTCTATCTTCATTAATAAGAGAGTCTTTTACAAAACATAAAGTATGTCCTTTCCACAAAGTAGCTTTAGATTTATTTCATGAGTATTTAATAACTGGAGGACTACCAGAAGTAGTTCAATCCGAATTAGATGGCAAATCACCATATGAAATAGATGCCATCAAACAAAAGATAATTGATATTTATAAAAAAGAAATAAGTCTAAATAAAACGTTAATTGACATTCCAAGAGGTATAGAGGTATTAGATTCTATTCCTTCACAATTACGAAAAGATAACAAAAAGTTTCAATATGGTTGCATGGGTACAGGAAAAAGAGCAAAAGAATATGAGTCAGCTATAAATTACCTTGTTACTAATCAATTAGTATATCGTAGCTACAAAATAAAAAATGTAAAATCACCATTAAGTAGTTGCCGTGAGAAAGATAGTTTTAAACTATACTTACCAGATGATGGTTTGTTATTTACAATGCTACATTTAAACTTAAAGCAATTTGCAACCGATGAAAAAATAAAGGAAACTCTATATGAAAATCACATTGCAAAAACCCTAGTAGAAGCAGGATATTCCTTATATTATTATCAATCAGAAGGAAAAGCAGAAGTAAATTTTGTTATTCAAAATAGAATGGGTCAAATAATTCCAATTGAAATAGCAACAAAAAGTATGTCTAAAGCTAAATCTCTTTCTGTATTCATAAAGAAGTTTATTACTCAACAGGCCTATCGTATAACAGAAAATAATTTTTCAACAAAAAAAGAAGTTAGATACATCCCTGTATATGCTGTCTTCTGCTTAAATGATCAGAAAATCTAAAAGAAAGGAATCAATAAAAATTGATTATGTGAAAAATGATAAAATTAGTATTAGTAAGACATGGACAAAGTATTTGGAATCTAGAAAATAGATTTACTGGCTGGACTGATGTAGGCTTATCTGAGCAGGGTATAAAAGAGGCTAAAGAAGCTGGTCAGAAATTAAAAGAACTAGGTTATACTTTTGACGTTGCTTATACTTCATATTTAAAAAGAGCAAATGATACTTTAACTTATATTTTAGAGGAGTTAGGAGAAGAAAACATTCCAATAAAATATAGCTGGCGTCTAAACGAAAGACACTATGGTGCTCTACAAGGCCTTAATAAAGATGATACTAGAAAAAAATATGGCGAAGAGCAAGTTCGTCTATGGAGACGTAGTGCTGATGTTCGCCCCCCAGCTTTAGAAATAACCGATGAACGTTATCCTGGAAACGATCCAAAATACAAAGATTTAGCAAAAGAAGATATTCCAACAACAGAAAATCTAATGGACACTATTGAAAGAGTTATTAAGTGTTGGAATAGTGATATAAAAAAAGACCTTCTAGAAAATAAGAAAGTCATAATAGTTGCTCATGGAAATAGTTTAAGGGGCTTAATAAAGTATTTAGATAATATGTCTAACGAAGAAATAATGCAACTAGAAATAGAAACAGGCAATCCAATTTGTTATGAATTAGACGAGAATTTAAAACCGGTACGACATTACTATCTAAAAGGAAATAAATAGAAAATAAAAAGGTAGGTAAATTGAAATTTTAAATTTTTACCTACCCTTTTTATTTATGAATTAACAACCTCGTCAATATCAATCTCAAAAAGTTTGCCAACCCCTATATTTAGTGCTAAAGATATTTTCCAAATAGTATCAACTGAAAAAGTCTTAGCACCTTTCTTAGATTCTATCCTTCTTATAAATTCATGAGAAACGCCAACACGTTCTGCCAGTACCGCTTGAGTAATCCCTGCTTCATGTCGATATTTTTTAATATTACGAGCTATTTGTTCATAAATGTTTATTTCATATTTATTCATAATATCACCAACTAAATTTAGTATGTACTAAAATGGCTGAAAAATATGTAAACCAAGACTATACACAGCTGACAAAAACACCAATTGAATAAGTCGAAAAAATGTTCTATAATATAAACAGGCGGAGGGATATTATGAAAGAAAGAATTGTTTTCCATATAGATGTTAATAATGCCTTTTTATCATGGACTGCCGTTAAACTACTAAAAGAAGGATATAAAGAAGACATTAGAAAAATACCATCGGTGATAGCTGGTGAAGAAAAAGAACGACGAGGTATTGTCCTTGCTAAGTCTCCAATTGCTAAAAAATACCATATCGTAACAGCTGAAACATTATACCAAGCCCGAAAAAAATGTCCTTCCCTAAAAGTATTTGTTCCAGACTATAAATGGTATAGTGAAAAGTCCAAAGAACTATTCACATATTTATCCCAGTATTCTCCGACAATGGAACAATTCTCTATCGATGAGTGCTTCATGGATATGACTGGAACTAACTACTTATATAAGGACTATCAAAAACTTGCCTATTATATAAAGGATGATATAAAGAAAAGATTTGGCTATACCGTAAATATTGGTATTGGTAATAATAAACTTTGTGCTAAGATGGCATCAGACTTTGAAAAACCTGATAAAGTTCACACACTCCTAAAAAATGAAATTGTTCAAAAACTATGGCCACTAGATGTTGGTGATTTATTAATGGTTGGCAAAAGTACCAAAGAAACTCTAAATAAACTAAACATCTATACCGTTGAACAACTAGCCAAAACAGATTTAAAACTCCTAACCCGCTATTTTAAAAGTCAAGCTGAGTATTTACATAATGCTGCTTATGGAATAGATGATTCAAAAGTCACTAAAAGAAACCCCAAAACTAAAAGTATCAGTATTTCAGAAACACTTCCATATGACTGTACTAATGAAGACAAATTAGTAGAAATGATTCTAACCTTCGCAGAAACTACGACCAGGGACTTACGAAAACAAAAACAATTTGCAACAACTGTAGCTGTATTCTACAAAAATAGTGATTTTGAAAATTATTCAGCACAAGAAAAATTAAAAAGGCCTAGTAACAATATCAAAGATATCTATAAACTGGCCCTAGAAATATTTAGAAAAAGTTACAAAGGCGATAAAATAAGACTAATTGGTTTGCGTCTTGCTGATTTAACAACAAATAACGACTATCAATTATCTTTTTTTGAAGAAGAAAAGCCTGAGGAAAAAGATGAAATTCAGGAAACACTTGACAAAATTAATGAAAAATTTGGCAAATCTTTAATAGCACCAGCTTCTATAAAGTTAATAACAAATAATAAAAAAGAAAGAGTACGTTTAGATAAAAAAACATAAATGTGCTCTTTTTTCCTTGGAAAATAACAAAATTATTGAAAAAACACTTGCAAATAAACAGGACACCTGTTATAATTAACCATGTGTGACTGCTTAGATGTGCGAGGTTGCTGATACACCAGGTTAAGTTGTTAATTGGTTATTAGGTTATTTGCACGGAGCAAGTCTATACTAGATATAGGCGAAGGGAGGATTTAAAATGTCAACAGAAAAAATTCGCATCAGAATTAAAGCGTACGATCACAGAGTACTTGATAATGCTGCTAAGAAAATTGTTGAAACTGCTAAAAGATCAGGTGGAGTAATTTCTGGTCCAGTACCACTACCAACTGAAATTGAAAAAGTTACAATTTTACGTGCTGTGCACAAATACAAGGATTCACGTGAACAATTCGAAAGACGTACACACAAAAGACTTATTGATATCAAGAATCCTAGCAAGGAAACTATTGAGGCATTAGCTCATTTAGATTTACCAAGCGGAGTAGATATTCAAATCACAACAAAATAATAGGAGGAAATAGTGATGAAAGGAATCTTAGGTAAAAAAATCGGAATGACTCAAACATTTACTAAAGATGGTAAATTAATTCCGGTTACTGTTATTGAAGTAGAACCAAATGTGGTTACTCAAATCAAAACAGTTGAAAAAGATGGTTATGATGCTATTCAACTTGCAACAGATACTGTAAGAGAAAAGTTAAGCAACAAACCAAAAATGGGTCATACAAACAAAGCTAACACAACACCTAAGCGCTTCTTAAAAGAAATTAGAGGAGTAAACGTTAATGACTATACATTAGGACAGACAGTTAACGTTGACGTTTTTGAAGCTGGGGAAATGGTTGATGTTACAGGAACAAGTAAAGGAAAAGGTTTCCAAGGCGTTATTAAACGTTATAACCAAACAAGAGGTCCAATGGGACACGGTTCTCAATACCATAGAGGTGTTGGTTCACTAGGTACATTATTACCAATGCATGTATTAAAAGGTAAGAAGATGCCTGGACAAATGGGTAATGTTCAAAGAACAGTTCAAAACTTAGAGGTAATTTCAGTAGATACTGAAAACAATGTAATTTTAGTTAAAGGTAATGTTCCAGGTCCAAAGAAATCATTTGTTATGATTCGTACTGCAGTAAAGAAACCTAATGTTAAATTAGCTGCTGCTGACTTAATAACTTATGCTGCGCCAGTAACTGTAGAAGAAGTTGTTGAAGAAACAGTAACTGAAGAAAATACAGAAACATCAGCTGAATAAAATCATCACACTATATAATAAAGAAAGAAAATTCAATAATATAAGTGATGAAAGGAGGAATCGTAGATGAAAAAAGTAGAACTTTTAAATCTAAAAGGTGAAAAAGTAAAGGACATTAATTTAAACGAAGAAATATTTGGAATTACCCCAAACAAAGCTGTTTTAAACGATGCAATCATCTTAACAATGGCATCTTTAAGACAAGGAACACATAAAACTAAAAACCGCTCAGAAGTTTCTGGTGGAGGAAGAAAACCATGGAGACAAAAAGGAACAGGACGTGCTCGTCAAGGTTCAATTAGAGCTGTTCAATGGGTAGGCGGAGGAAATTATGGAACTCCAGTACCTAGAGATTATAGTAAAAAACAAAATAGAAAAGAAAGAAGATTAGCTTTAAAATCAGCATTAAGTGATAAGGCTTTAGAAAAAGCAATCATGGTTGTTGAAAACATCAGTTTATCAACTCCAAAAACAAAAGAAATGCTTAACTTGTTAGAAGCATTAAAAGTTGCTGATAAAAAAGTATTGCTAGTTGTTAAAGAATTTGATGACAACTTAATCTTAGCTTCCAGAAACTTACAAAACGTTGTATTAATAGCAGCTGAAGAAATCAATGTATTAGACTTAGTTAGCACAGACGTTATGGTAATTACAGAAGAAGCATTAAAAACAGTTGAGGAGGTGCTTAAATAATGAAAGACACTAAGTATTTAGAAATAATCAAAGCACCAGTTATTACTGAAAAATCACAAATTGCAAAAGCAGAAGGAAAATATACTTTCAAAGTTGCTCCAAATGCTACAAAATTAGAAATTAAAGATGCAATTGAAAAAATCTTTAAAGTAAAGGTTACATCAGTAAGAACAATGAATGTAAAACCTAAGAAAAGAAGAGTTGGTCGTTACACAGGATTAACAAATCGTACAAAGAAGGCAATTGTTACTCTTGCAGAAGGACAAACAATTGATCTTGGTTAAGGAGGAGAAAAATTATGGCAATCAGAACTTTTAAACCTACTACACCAGGACGTAGAAAAATGACTGCACTAGTTAATGATGAAATTACAACTAGTACACCAGAGAAATCACTTGTTGCTCCAATAAAGAAAAATAGTGGACGTAACAATCAAGGTAAGATAACAGTTCGTCATCAAGGTGGCGGTGTTAAAAGAAAATATCGTATCATTGATTTCAAGAGAAACAAATTAAACGTACCTGGAACAGTAGCAAGCATTGAATACGATCCAAATAGAACTGCAAACATTGCACTAATCAATTATGCAGATGGAGAAAAAAGATATATAATCGCTCCAAAAGGATTAACTGTTGGTATGACAGTAGTAGCAGGAGCAGATGCTGATATCAAAGTTGGTAATGCATTACCAATAATTAACATTCCAGTAGGTACAATGATTCATAACATTGAACTTCGTCCAGGAAAAGGCGGAGAACTAGCAAGAAGCGCTGGTACATCTGCACAAATACTTGGTCGTGAAGACAACTATGTAATGGTTCGTTTATCATCTGGAGAACAAAGAAAAATATTAGAATCATGTATGGCAACAGTTGGAGAGGTTGGTAATGAAGACTCTTCACTAGTTAAAATCGGAAAAGCAGGACGTAAACGTCATATGGGTATTAGACCAACAGTTCGTGGTTCTGTTATGAACCCTAATGACCATCCACATGGTGGTGGTGAAGGACGTGCTCCAGTAGGACGTAAAGCACCAATGACTCCATGGGGCAAACCTGCACTTGGATTAAAGACACGTAAGAAAAAACAATCTGACAAGTTCATAGTACGTCGTCGCAATAGTAAATAGGAAAGGATGATTAAAAGATGGCAAGAAGTTTAAAAAAAGGGCCTTATGTTTTCGATAGATTACTAAAGAAGGTTCAAGAATTAAATAAGTCTGGAAAAAAAGAAGTCATTAAAACTTGGTCACGCCGTTCCACTATTTTTCCTGATTTCATTGGACACACATTTGCAGTACACAATGGTAAAGAATTTATACCAGTATATGTTACTGAAGATATGGTTGGACACAAATTAGGAGAATTTGCTTTAACACGTAAATTTGGTGGACATGGTTCAGACAAAAAGAAATAAAAAAATGACTAGGAGGGTAAATATATGGAAGCAAAAGCAATTGCTAAAGGATTAAGATTATCACCTATTAGAGCTCGCTTAGTAGCAGATATGATTCGTGGTAAAAGCGTTCAAGAAGCATTAACCATATTAAATAATGTTAATAATAAGTCAGCAAGACTTACAAAAAAAGTATTAGACTCTGCTATTGCTAACGCTGTTAATAATAATGGTGCAGATGCTGCAACACTTTATGTTAAAGAAGCAAGAGTAGATGCTGGTCCTGTTATGAAACGTCATTTCTTCGATTCACGTTCTCATATTGGACATAGAGATCATAGAACTAGTCACATCATTATAGTAGTGGCTACAAAAAACTAATAAGGAGGTTACAAAATGGGACAAAAGGTAAATCCTAATGGACTAAGACTTGGCATTAACAAGGATTGGGAAGCAAAATGGTATGCTAACAATAAAGATTTCGCTAAGTTTTTAGCAAAAGACGTTAAGATTCGTGATTATATTACAAAGAATCTAAAAAACGCTGGTGTTGCTAAAGTTGAAATCGAAAGAAATGCAAAAAGATGCGAAGTTGTAATTCACTCTTCAAAACCTGGTGTTATTATTGGACATGGTGGAGAAGAAATGGACAAATTAAGAAAACAACTATCAAAGGTTGCTGATGAAAATGTTCAAATCACAATCGTTGATATTAAAAAAGCAGATTTAAACGCTCAATTAGTTGCAGATTCAATTGCTAATCAAATAACTAACAGAGCATCATTCCGTATGGCTCAAAAACGTGCAATCAAAAATGCAATGAAAGCAGGAGCTAAGGGAATTAAAACAAGCGTATCTGGACGTTTAGGTGGTGCTGATATGGCACGTAGCGAAGGATACACAGAAGGAACTATTCCGCTACATACATTAAGAGCTGATATTGATTATGCTACATCAGAAGCAGATACAACATTCGGTAAGATAGGTGTAAAGGTTTGGATCTATAAGGGAGAAATCCTAAATAAAAAGGCTAAAGGAGGTAATTAATATGTTAATACCGTCAAGAACTAAATATCGTCGTGTACATAGATTACCTTATGAAGGTAGATCTCGTGGAAACAGAGAATTACACTTCGGAGATTATGGTCTACAAGCAAAAGAAGGAGCTTGGATTACTGCTAATCAAATCGAGGCTGCTCGTATTGCTATGACACGTTATATGAAACGTGGTGGTAAAGTATGGATTAATATTTTCCCACACATGCCATTAACTAAAAAGCCTATTGGTACAAGACAAGGTAAAGGTAAAGGTAACGTTGAAGGATGGGTTGCTGTAGTTAAAGAAGGAAAAATCATGTTTGAAATTTCTGGAGTAACTGAAGAAGTAGCTCGTGAAGCATTACGTCTTGCCTCTCATAAATTACCAGTAGCAACAAAATTCGTAATGAAAGAAAGCAAAGGTGAGTAAAATGAAGGTTAAAGAAATTAGAGAACTATCAACTGAAGAAATTAACAAAAAACTAGTTGAAGCAAAAGAAGAATTATTTAATTTACGTTTCCAACAAGCAACAGGTAACCTAGAAAAACCTTCTAGAATCAGAGAATTAAGACACACCGTTGCAAGATATAAAACCGTTCTAAGAGAACGTGAGATTAGCGAATAGGAGGGTATAAAGTGGAAAAGAAAGTTAGTAAAGAATTAGTTGGTAAAGTAGTTAACGCAACTAATGATAAAACAATAAGCGTATTAGTTGAAACTTATAAAAACCATCCGTTATATCACAAAAGAGTTAAAAGCTCTAAGAAATATTGTGTACATGATGAAAAGAATATAGCAAAAGTTGGAGATATAGTTAGAATAGTAGAAACTAGACCATTATCAAAAACTAAGCATTTCTATTTAAAAGAAATCGTAAAAGAAGCAGTTATTATTTAACGCTTAGATGAGAAGGAGGAATAATCTATGTTACAACAAGAAAGCCGTATGAAGGTTGCTGACAACTCTGGAGCTCGTGAATTATTAGTAATTCGTGTTCTAGGTGGAAGTAAAGTTAAAACAGGTAACATTGGTGATGTAGTAGTTGGAACAGTAAAAAATGCCATTCCAAATTCACCAATTCCAAAAGGAAAAGTTGTAAAAGCAGTTATCGTTCGTAGTCGTCAAGGCGTTCGTCGTGAAGATGGAAGTTATATTAAGTTCGATGACAATGCTTGTGTTATCATTCGTGATGACAAGAGTCCAGTAGGTACTCGTATTTTTGGACCAGTAGCAAGAGAACTTCGTGATAAAGATTACATGAAAATCGTATCTTTAGCAAAAGAAGTACTATAAGAGGAGGATAAATATGAACTTTAAAGTAGGAGATGAAGTTGTAGTTATCACTGGTTCTGATAAAGGTAAAAAAGGAAAAATAATTAAAACATTAAGAGCGGAAAATAAAGTTATTGTTGAAGGTGTTCACGTTGTAAAAAAACATCAAAAACCTACAGGACAAGAATCTGGTGGAATCTTAGAAATAGAAGCACCAATTAATGCATCAAATGTTATGATAATTGATCCTAAAACTAAAAAAAGAACTAGAATAGGACATACAACAGATACAAAAACAGGTAAAAAAATAAGAATAGCAAAAAAATCAAACGAGAAGCTTGATTAATTGGAAGGAGGGTAACTATGAACCGCCTAAAAGAGAAATACTTAAATGAAGTTGTTCCAAGTTTAATGGAGAAATATAATTATAAGTCAAAAATGGAAGTTCCAAAGTTAGAAAAAATTGTTATTAATATTGGAGTAGGTGATGCAACATCAAATTCTAAATTATTAGATGCTGCTGTAGCAGACCTTGCTAAATTATCAGGACAAAAACCAGTAGTTACAAAAGCAAAGAAGTCAATTGCTGGATTTAAAGTAAGAGAAGGTCAACCAATTGGTTGCAAAGTTACACTAAGAGGGGAAAATATGTATAACTTTATGGATAAGTTAATCTCAATTTCACTTCCACGTGTAAGAGATTTCCGTGGTGTTAGTCCAAAAGCCTTTGATGGTAGAGGAAATTACACTATGGGAATTAAAGAACAATTAATCTTTTCTGAAATAGATTATGATGATGTTGTTAAAGTAAGAGGTATGGATATCGTATTCGTAACAACAGCTAAATCTAATGAAGAATCATTTGACTTATTAAATGGACTTGGAATTCCTTTTAAAAAGTAATGGGAGGAATATTATGGCAAAGAAAAGTATGATTATAAAAGCTAATCGCCCACAAAAATACAAAGTACGTGAGTATACAAGATGTAGTCGTTGTGGTCGTCCACACGCAGTTTTAAGCAAGTTCGGAATCTGCCGTATTTGCTTCCGTGAATTAGCTTATAAAGGACAAATACCAGGAATTAAAAAATCAAGTTGGTAATTGGAAAGGAGGAGTCAAAATGGCAGTAGTAACAGATACAATTGCAGATATGTTAACACGTATTCGTAATGCTAACCAAATGCGTTATGAAGAAGTAAGCGTTCCTGCTTCTACAATAAAAAAAGAAATCGCTAAGATTTTAAAAGAAGAAGGATTTATTAAAGATTATAAAATAGTTAAAGATGATGCTCAAGGAACAATTGTTTTAACATTAAAATATAACAAGAAAGAAAGAGTTATCACTGGGCTAAAAAGAATTTCCAAGCCAGGACTTCGTGTTTATGTTAAAAATGATGAAGTACCTAAAGTATTAAATGGTTTAGGAATAGCAATTATTTCTACATCAAAAGGAATTATGACTGATAAACAAGCTCGTAAAGAAAATATAGGTGGGGAAGTTCTAGCTTATATTTGGTAATTGAATAAAATATAAGGAGGTGTCAATATGAGCCGTATTGGAAATCGTATAATTACAGTTCCAGAGGGAGTTACTGTTGAAAATATCGATAATGTTGTCACTGTAAAAGGACCTAAGGGTACTCTAACACAACCAATGTTAAAAGATATTACAATGAAACAAGAAGGTAACACAATTATTTTAGAACGTTTAAATGAAAGTGCTAAAGCAATGCATGGTACAATGAATGCCCTAATCAATAACATGATTATTGGCGTAACTAATGGATATTCAAAATCATTAGAAATCATTGGTGTAGGTTACCGTTTCAGTGTTCAAGGTGATAAATTAGTAATCAATGCTGGATATTCACATCCAGTAGAAATGAAAGTTCCAGCTGGATTAACAGTAGAAGCAAATGGTAATACTGAAATTGCTATCAAAGGTATTGATAAAGTATTAGTTGGTGAATTTGCTGCTAACGTTAGAAAAGTAAGACAACCTGAACCATATAAGGGTAAAGGTATTCGTTACAAAGACGAACATATTCGTCGTAAAGAAGGAAAGAAAGCTGCTTAATAGGTAGGAAGGAGAAAATAATATGATAAAAAAAGAATCTCGTAATAGTATGCGTATTAATCGTCATGAAAGAATTCGTAAAACACTTATGGGAACAAGTGCAGTACCTAGATTATGTGTATTCCGTTCAAACAAAGACATTTATGCACAAATAATCGATGATACAGCTAATACTACTCTAGTATCTGCTTCCTCATTAGACAAAGATTTAAAGATTGAAAACGGAAGTAATGTAGAAGCAGCAAAGGTTGTTGGAAAAGCAATCGCTGAAAAAGCAAAAAAAGCAAAAATTACAAAAGTAGTATTCGATAGAGGTGGATACCTTTATCATGGACGTGTACAAGCTTTAGCTGAAGCAGCACGTGAAAATGGATTAGAATTCTAATAGGAGGGTATTATGCAAAAGAAATCTCGTGAGACTAAAGACAAACTTTTAGAAGAATTAGTAATTGATGTTAAAAGCGTTGTTAAAGTTAACAAAGGTGGACGTCAAAGAAGATATTCTGCTATCGTAGTTGTCGGAGATCGTAAAGGTAAAGTTGGTTTAGGAATCGGAAAAGCTAACGAAGTACCTGATGCAATCAAAAAAGCAATTCAAGATGCTAATAAAAATTTAATCACAATACCTCTAATTGATGGAAGAACAGTTGCACATGAAGCAATCGGAACTGCTGGAGCTGCTAGAGTTATAATAAAACCTGCTGCTGCTGGTACTGGTATCATTGCTGGTGGTTCTGTTCGTGCTATCTTAGATTTAGCAGGAATTCGTGATGTTGTTTCTAAATCATTAGGAGCAAGAACAAAATTAAATATGGCTACAGCTGCTCTAAATGCTTTAAAGTCAATTAAGACTCCAGAGCAAGTAGCAGAACTTCGTGGCAAAACAGTAGAGGAGATATTAGGATAATGAAATTACATGAATTAGAAAAAAATATCGGTGCTACTCATGCTAAAAAACGTGTTGGACGTGGACCAGGATCTGGTATTGGAAAAACTTCAGGAAAGGGTCAAAAAGGACAAAAAGCACGTTCTGGTGGTAGTATCAATCCAGTATTCGAGGGTGGACAATTACCATTATTTAGAAGACTTCCAAAGAGAGGTTTTAAAAACTATAATTTTAGAACAAGATATGCTGTTATCAATTTAGATAGTCTAAATAGATTCGAAGAAGGAACAGTTGTTACACCAGCTTTATTAAAAGAAACTGGAATAATTAAAAATCAATTAGATGGAGTAAAAGTTTTAGGTAATGGAACATTAGAAAAAAAACTTACAATCCAAGCTAATAAGTTCTCAGCAAGTGCATTAGAAAAGATTAAAGAGTCAGGTAGCAAAGCTGAGGTGATCTAATATGTTTAAGTCTATGAAGCAATTATTCACAGCTACAAATAAAGATTTAAGACATAGAATATATTTCACACTTGGTGCTCTAACAATATTCATTCTAGGAATATCAATAAGAGTACCAGGGACAAAGGATCTTACAAGCAATTTAGGATTCTTAGAGTTAATTAATACAATGGGTGGAGGAGCCTTAAAGAACTTCTCAATATTCGCCCTAGGTGTAATGCCATACATTACTGCTTCAATTATTATGCAATTATTACAAATGGACATTATTCCTTATTTTTCAGAATTGAATAAACAAGGACCGACAGGAAGACAAAAAATAAATCAAATTACAAGATATATGGGTATTGTCTTTGCTTTCATTGAAGGTTACGCTTTTGCTTTTGCCTTCATCGGTAAAACTGGTACTCCAATGGAATATTTATATATTTCCACAGTTCTAACTGCTGGTACATCTTTCCTATTATGGTTAGGTGATCAAATTACTCAAAAAGGTATTGGAAATGGAATGAGTTTAATAATTATGGCAGGTATTATTGCAACACTTCCACAAATGTTTATTGATGCCTTTAAAGGTTTAATCGCTTTTGAAGGAACAACACAAGTAATTACTTTAGGTATTATAAAATTCCTAATATTCGTAATTATTTACTTTGCAATCGTTGTTGGAGTTATCTTCATTCAAGAAGCTGAACGTAGAATTCCAATTCAATATGCAAACAAATCAACATCTGCATTTGGAAGTGCCGCTCAAAGTTTCATGCCAATCAAACTAAACTCAGCAAACGTAATTCCGGTAATCTTTGCATCAAGCTTATTATCAATACCAAGTATTATTGCTCAAGTAATAAAAAATGAATCATTCACTGTATTTGTACAGAAGTATTTAACTTATACAACTCCAGTTGGATTCTTAATATATGTAGTATTCATTTTCTTCTTTGCATACTTCTATACATTTATTCAATTAAAACCAGAAGAATTTGCAAAGAACTTACAAGAAAATGGTGGCTACATTCCTGGAATAAGACCTGGTGAAGAAACTAAAAAGTATATTGATAAAGTCTTATCAAGACTAACAATACTAGGAGCAACATTCTTAGTAGTTATAGCAGGCTTACCAATACTTTTCGCTAAGTTTACAAGTCTACCAACATCCGTAACAATTGGCGGTACAGGATTATTAATCGTTGTAGGTGTAGCACTTGAAACATATAAACAATTAGAAGGAAGTTTATTAAGCCGTAGTTATAAAAGAGGATATAGTAGAAGGTAATGTAATGAAAAATATTATGTTTATTGCCCCACCTGCTGCAGGCAAAGGGACGCAAGCTGAACTAGTAGTTGCCAAATACCATATTCCACACATCTCAACAGGTGATATTTTAAGAGAAATATCAAAAGAAGATAGTGAACTAGGACATTATGTATTTGAAACACTAGCCTCAGGAAAATTAGTAAAAGATGAAATTACTTATCAATTAATTCAGGATAGATTATCAAAAGACGATTGCAAAAATGGCTTTATAATCGACGGTTTTCCTAGAAATTTAGAGCAAGCAATTGAATATGACAAAATATTAGCAAACTTAGGTTATACAATAGGTAATGTAATCTATATAAACATCAATGAAAAAACATTAGAAAAAAGAATAACTGGTCGAAGAATATGTGAAGATTGCAAAACAATCTTTAATATCAATGACCAGGCTAGTGCTCCACAAATTGAATCAGTTTGTGATAACTGTGGGGGTAAATTATATCAACGTAATGATGATAACTTAGAAGCCTTCCAAACTAGATACCAAATGTATTTAGAAAAAACAGAACCAATTATAGAGCACTATAGAAAACAAAATGTATTACATGAAGTAAATGGTGAAGATACTGTTGAAAATGTATTCAAAGAGATAGATAAAATTATTAGTGAAAAATAATGGAGATGATCAAATGATTACAATTAAAAGCAAACGTGAAATAGAACTACTCCAAGTAGCTGGTAACATTGTCTATAAAACACATCAATACATAAAACCATATATAAAAGAAGGAATAAAAACAAAAGAATTGGATAGATTAGCCGAGGCTTTTATTAGAAGTCAAGGAGCAACACCTTCTTTTAAGGGATATGAAGGGTTTCCAACAGCTTTATGTATAAGTGTTAATTCAGAAGTAGTTCATGGTTTTCCAAGTGAGTATGTTCTAAAAAATGGAGATATAATATCTTTAGATATTGGAGCATGCTACAAAGGATATCATGGCGATTCTGCGTGGACCTATAAAGTTGGAAATGTTTCAAAAGAAGTAGACTATTTATTGGAACATACAGAAAAATCTTTATTTGTCGGATTAGAACAAGTAAAGCCAGGAAATAGAATTGGTGATATAGGACATGCCATTGAAACATATGCTAAAGAACACAAGTTAGGTGTAGTTAGAGAATTATGCGGACATGGTGTTGGAACTTCAATTCATGAAGATCCAGAGGTTCCAAATTATGGAACACCAAATACCGGACCTAGATTAAAAGAAGGAATGGTGATTGCTGTTGAGCCAATGCTAACATTAGGAAGCCCTAGAATCTTTGTTCAAGATAATGATTGGACAATAGATACACAAGACGGAAGTCCATCAGCCCACTTTGAACATACAGTAGTTGTTACTGCCGATGGATATAAAATATTGACAGGAGAGTGAAAAGATGGCTAAGGAAGATACAATAGAAATAGAGGGTAAAGTTCTTGAAATCATCCCAGGAGGGAAATTTAAAGTTCAACTAGCAAATGGACACATTGTGGAGGCCCACGTTTCTGGTAAAATACGAATGAACTATATTCGTATCTTAGCAGGAGATACCGTAATGATAGAACTATCGCCTTATGACCTAACACGTGGGCGTATTACCTATCGTAAATAATAGGAGGGATATTATGAAAGTAAAAGCATCAGTAAAACCAATTTGCGAAAAATGCAAAGTTGTAAAACGCAAAGGTAAAATAAGAATTATTTGTGAAAATCCAAAACACAAACAAGTTCAAGGATAATAATAGGAGGTGTACTAAATGGCACGTATTAAAGGCGTAGACATTCCAAACGATAAACATATCTGTATATCATTAACTTACATTTATGGTATTGGAAGAAATCTAGCAAAACAAATTCTTAAAGAAGTAAATATTGATCCAACAACAAAAACAAAGGATTTATCTCAAGAAGATTTAGTTAAAATCCGTGATGAAATTAATAAACATCTAACTGAAGGTGACTTACGCCGTGAAATAAGTATGAATATTAAGACAAAAATGGAGATTAACTCTTATCAAGGAAGCCGTCATAAAAAAGGATTACCTGTAAGAGGACAAAGAACTAATCGTAACGCTCGTACTCGTAAGGGTAAAGGAAAAGTTGTTGCAAATAAAAAGAAAGTTTAGTTAAAAGGTAAAAATAAAAAAAGGAGGTAAGACTTATGGCTTATAAAACTAGAAAGAAAAAAGTTAAAAAGAATGTTCCAGAAGGAATAGCACATATTCATTCAACATTTAACAATACAATTACAACACTAACTGATAAAGATGGTAATGTAATTAGTTGGGCATCATCTGGTGCTATTGGTTTTAAAGGAAGTAAAAAATCAACTCCATTCGCTGCTGGAATGGCTGCTGAAAATGCAGGAAAAGCTGCTTACGACATGGGAATGCGTAAAGTTGAAGTTCGCGTTAAAGGTTTAGGACCAGGTCGTGAGACAGCAATTCGTTCATTACAAACTGCTGGATTAGAAGTAACAGCAATTACAGATGTTACACCTATTCCACACAATGGTTGCCGTCCACCAAAACGTCCACGTGGATAATAAAAAATAAAAAGACTGGCAAAGAGGAGGTTAGTTTCATGTTACAATTTGAAAAACCAATTTATAAAATAACAGATTCTATAGAGAGTAATTTTTATGGTAGGTTTGAATTAGAACCATTAGAAAGAGGATTTGGTACTACAATCGGTAATGCCCTAAGAAGAGTAATGTTATCATCTCTACCAGGTAGTGCAATTAGTAGTATTAAAATCGATGGTGTTCTTCATGAATTCCAAACTATTGACGGAGTATATGAAGATGTAACTACTATTATCTTAAATTTAAAAGGCGTAGTATTTAAAAATCATTCAAATGAACCAAAGGTAGTTCGTATACATGCTACCAAAGAAGGAGAAGTAACTGCTGGTGATATAGAACACGATGCTGATATTGAAGTAATTAATAAAGATAAAGTAATTGCAACTTTATCAAAAGGTGGTTCTCTAAATATGGAAATGACTGTTACAAATGGTCGTGGATATGTTAAGAGCGAAGCAAATAAGAAAATATATGACATAAAGAAAGCAGGAGTTATTGCTATTGATTCATTATATTCTCCTATCGAAAGAGTTTCTTACGAAGTAGGAAGTGCTCGTGTTGGACAAGATGAAAGTTATGACAAGTTAATCTTAGATGTTTGGACAAATGGTTCAATGAAACCAGAAGAAGCAATCGCTTTAGCTTCACGTATTTTAATTGAACATTTCACAATTTTAACAGACCTTTCAGCAATTGCTGACGTAAGTGGAATGATGATTGAAAAAACTGAAGATCCAAAAGTAAAAGCATTAGAAACATCAATCGAAGATTTAGATTTCTCTGTAAGAGCATATAACTGCTTAAAGAGAGCTGGAATTCATACTTTACAAGACCTTGTAAATAAAAGTGAATCTGATATGATGAAAATACGTAATTTAGGTAAAAAATCTCTAAAAGAAGTATTAGATAAAATTAGAGATATGGGTCTAGTATTACGTGATGACGATTAATAATTAAGGAGGATTTAACTATGGCATATAGAAAATTAGGAAGAGATAACAAACATAGAAGAAGTATGCTAGCTACAATGACTAAACAAGTAGTATTAAATGAAAGTATTACTACTACTGAAACTAGAGCCAAAGAAGTACGTAAGTTCGTTGAAAAAATGATTACTTATGGTAAAAAAGGCGATTTAGTTTCTCGTCGCAAAGCTCTAGCATTCTTACATAATGATAAAGCAGTTGTTGATAAAATTTTCAACGATTTAGCTAAACGTTATGAAAATCGTAATGGTGGATATACACAAATCTTAAAACTAACTGAAAGACGTGGCGATGACGCGTTAATGGTTATTTTAAAATTAGTAGATGAAACTAAGCCTAGCGAAGAAAAAGTTGAAAAGAAAGCTGCTAGAAAAGCAAAAAAAGCAGAATAATGACATTAAAAAGCACTAGAAATAGTGTCTTTTTTTGTACATATCAATTTTATTTTTTTAACAAATATTGTATAATTAAATAGTAGATAACATCAAAGGAGGTTAGAATGAAAGCGTTAATAACGGGAGCCTCATCTGGTATAGGACTAGATATGGCTAGATATTTAGCAAGTAAAAAATATGAATTGATTTTAGTTGGTCGTAATAAAGAAAAATTAGAACAAGTCCAGGAAACCCTACCTACAAAAGTAACTATAATAGTTGCTGATTTAGCAAACATACAAAAAGTAAAAGAGCTATATGTTTTAACTGCCAAAGAAAATATAGACATTTTAGTAAATAATGCTGGATTTGGTGACTTTGGATATTTTACAGAAACAGATCTTTCCAAAGAATTATCTATGATCGATACTAACGTAAAAGCTGTACATATATTAACTAAGTCTTTTCTTAAAGATATGGAGAAGAAAAACTCAGGATATATATTAAACGTTGCCTCTTCTGCAGCCTTTCAACCAGGGCCATTGATGGCAACCTACTATGCAACAAAGTCTTATGTTTATCAATTAACAGAAGCTTTATATTATGAGCAGAAAAAGAAAAAAAGTAATGTTCACATTTCCGTATTATGCCCAGGCCCAGTTGCAACTAATTTCAATAATGTTGCGGGAGTAAAATTTGGAGTAAAGCCATTATCAAGTCAATATGTTGCAAAATATGCAATAGATGAAATGTTTAAAAACAAAATGCTAATTATTCCAGGATTTAAAATGAAATGTGCTAAGTTCTTTAGTCGATTTGTGTCAGACCAATTTTTACTTAGAATCACATATCGCATTCAAAAGAAAAAAGTCAACTAAAGGTTGGCTTTTAATAACTATTATTATATAATAAATAAGCAAAGTGGGTGGTATAAATGCAAACTAATATAATAGAAATAAATAACTTAACATTACCATACTCCTTTAATAACTTTTCGATTACTTTTGAAAAAAACAAGTTATCGATTATATCAGGTCCAAATAATTGTGGAAAAACAACATTAATCAGAACTTTAGATAGCCAAATAGCGACAAAAAATCAAATATTTTTAGGAACAGTTGGTCTAGAACACTACCAAGTCACTGATTTAGCACTTAAAATAAAAACAATTATTCCAAATGAATATTCATTTGATACAAGCACAGTAGAACAAGAAATAGTAACAACGTTAATCAAAAGATTTCATAGCGTAAAAAGATCAATTGTTAAAGAAATAATCAAAAAAGGTAAATTAACAAAGTATCAAAAAAGTAATCCAAATACTTTAAGTTACTTTCAAAAATTAAAACTTTATTTATGCATTTGCCTAATTCAAAAACCAGAAGTCTTACTACTTGATGATGTTTTTGTAAAACTAACAGAATCAGAAAAACAAGAATTAATGTCTTTAATTATTGACTATCGTAGTGAAAATGAAATATCCATAATAATGACTGTCTCAAATCTAGAAGATAGTTTATCTGGTGACTATTTATATATTATAAAAGACAGTAAAGTTGTTTTAAAAGGAAAGCCCATCGATGTATTAGAAAAAGATAATGTTATAAATAAGATTGGTTTAGAATTGCCATTCATGATAGATTTATCTGTGAAACTACGTGATTACGAACTAATTACAAATATTGAAACAGATATGGATAGGCTGGTGAACATTCTATGGAAATAAGATATGAACCAAGTAAAGAAGTCTCTTTTGAAATAAATAGTACTAACATAACAGGATTAGCAACATCTAATCATAGTGAAATTATTTCTATATTAACTTTAGAAAATATTGATAAAGTAGATGTATACCTTGATAACAACAAAATCTCATTAGAAGAAAAAGAACAACTAAAACAAAGAATAAGCGTAATAAAAGAATTTAATAGTCCGTTTTTTATAAAAACAGTAGAAGATTACATGAACTATATTATAAAAAAAGATTTATTAAAAATAAAAGATCCAGGGAAAAAGAAAAATGATTCCCTACGTATTGTTGGTTTAGAACAGTCTTATTTAAAAAGAAAAATAGAAACTCTATCATCTTCTGAAAAGTTTAATCTTCAATTAGCCGTTTCTCTGTTATCAAATCCCAATATTTTAATTTTTGATAATCCATTTACTTACCTAGATTTGCAACAAGAAAAGAAACTAATCCAGCTTGTTAATCGGCTAAAAGAGCAATTCAAAAAAACTATAATTTTCATAGATGATAATAGCGATAAATTATATATGTATACTAATAAAATGATATTCATAAAAAACAATGAAATTATTTTATCAGCTCCAACATCAGAAGCATATACAAGAGTTGACTTCTTAAAAAAGAATCGTTTTAAAATACCAAGTATAATTCAAATAACTTATTTAGCAAAAAAATCTAAAGGTACTAAAATAATATATCATAAAGATGTAAGAGATTTAATTAAAGACATATATAAACATGTATAGGAGGTAACATATGCGTTTTCTTTTAAAGTTTTCCTATGATGGAACAAACTATTCTGGTTTTCAAAATCAACCAGGACTATCAACAATACAGCAACAACTAGAGAATGCCTTAGAAAAAGTAAATAATGGTCAAAAGACAACCATTTGTGCAACAGGTAGAACAGATAAAGGTGTTCATGCTCTATGTCAGTATGCTCATGTAGATTTATCTATTGATATAACAGAAGCCAAGTTAAAAAGAGCCCTAAATAGTAATTTACCTGCCGATATTCATATAATTTCCACAAAAGTTGTGGATAAAGATTTTCATGCAAGATATGGTGTTAAACAAAAAGAGTACAAATATTATATTAACTTAGGTGAATATAATCCCCTAGAAAGAAATTATGTATTCCAATATAATCATGAATTAGATATTGGTAATATGTCAAAAGCTATCAAATATTTTATTGGTACTCATGACTATAGAGCTTTTGTAACTGAAAATAAAGAAAAAGAAAATTGTATACGCACTATTACTGAAGCAACAGTAACCAAAGAAAAAGAAAAACTAATAATTACGTTTCAAGGCAATGGTTTTTTAAGATATCAAGTTCGTAACATGGTAGGTATATTAATAAGAGTAGGAGAAAATAAAATTTCCCCAGAAACTGTTGAAAAGATATTAGAAAGTAAAGATCGAACCAAGTCTGGAAAAACAGCACCAGCACAAGGATTGTATTTAACAAACATTGAATATAATTAAGGATTAAGCAATCACAAAACAAGTTTGGATTGCTTTTTTTTGCAGTTTATGTTATAATAAGAGCCATTCAAAGAGGAATAACTAGAAAAAGGGGATTTGGTTATGAAGAATGAATTAACGAAAGAGGAATATCAAAAAAGAATCAATCGTTGTAAAAAACTTGGTGCCGAATGGTTCCAAGAAATAGTATTTAAAGTTGAAAATTTAAAGTTCAAAGTATTAAAAAAATACTTTCCAAATTGTACCGAGAGGTATGATAAGAAATGTGATAGAAAATGTAAAAAAGAATTGAAAAAGGCAAAAAGTGAAGAAGAAAGAAAATTGATAATATTTCATTATCGTGAACTAAAAATGCTTTTTAGAAAAGAAATAAATACAGAACAAAACAGAAATTATCACCTGGATAGGAAAAGGCCATCAGATACATTAAGATATTTAGAGTGGAATAAAAACGTTCATCAAAAAGGACTATTAATCGATTTAATAGCTCTGCCTATTTTAACAGGTGTAGCACTAGCTGGTTTTCCAGTAGCCATTCCGTTTATAGTAGGTGAGGCATTATCAGCTTTTATAAATTTTGAATGTATAAATATTCAAGATTATAATATTTATCGTTTTAAACAAAAAAAAGTAGTACTAGAGAAAATAGAAGAAAGACAACAAAGAAAAAGTCAAGAAGAATATGGAGAAGCCGCCAAAGTAATTACTTGTGTTATGAATGAAAAAGAAAAAACGAATAATCCAACAGAAATACCAAATCCAGCTGAAGTAATTAGCAGAATGAATAAAGAGCAATTGATACAATTTAAAAATATGTTGAAAAAAGAACAACAAAAAAGAGAACAAATTTCTCAAGCAAAAAAGGGAGGATATAAAAATGGTAATTAATGTAAATTGGACAACAACAGCTGCAACTATAACTGGCTCAGTAGGAGGTTTAGGTTATGTTTATTTAAATAAAAACACAACCGACAAACAAAAGGCCGGTACCCTTGCTGCAACAACAATAGGAACAGCTTTATCTGCACTAGGACAAGAAGTTGCTAAAACAGTTGTAATAGCAAATGCCGATGAATATGTCTCTTCGCTAACCGATGAACAACTAGTTCAAGCATGTGAATTATTAGAAAAAGATGAAAATATATCTATTGAAGAAATAGCTCATCATCTAAATAATTCAGAGACTAACCAAACTCCAGAAGTTACAAAAACAAAAAGCCTATAAAATTAAGCTATAATAACAAAAAAGTATTGATTTTTAATACTTTTTTTAGTATAATCATAATCGGTACATTCGAATATCCCCACATAAATTGAGTCCTGGGAAAACTTGATTTAAGTAAAAGGAGAAAAAATATGACAAGTTATATGCAAAAAAAAGAAACTGTAAATCGTAAATGGTATGTAATTGACGCTGAAGGTAAATCTTTAGGTAGAGTAGCTTCATTAGCAGCTACATATCTACGTGGTAAACACAAACCAACTTATACTCCACATGTTGATTGTGGTGATAACATTATCATTATTAATGCAGAAAAAGTTAACTTAACTGGTAACAAATTAGAAAATAAAATGTACTATAATCACTCACAATATGTTGGTGGTTTAAGAGAAAGAACTGCTAAAGTAATGAGAGAACAATATCCAGTTGAAATGATGGAAAGAGCTGTAAAAGGTATGCTTCCACATAATAGACTAGGAAGAGAAATGGCAAAGAAATTATTCGTATATGCCGGAAATGAGCACAAACAAATGGCACAAAAACCAGAAGTGCTTGAAGTAAAATAGGAAAGGGATTAGGTTTATGGCAAAAGAAAATAAAAATATTTATACTGGAACTGGACACAGAAAAACAAGTGTAGCACGTGTTACATTAACTCCAGGAAAAGGAAAAATTACAATCAATGGTAAAGATGTTCATGACTACTTACCTTTCGAAGTATTAGTAATGGATTTATGTCAACCATTAGATATTACAAACACTAGAGAAATGTTCGATGTAGATGCTAAAGTAAAAGGTGGAGGATTCCAAGGACAAACAGGAGCAATCCGTTTAGGAATTACAAGAGCTTTATTGGATTATGATAAAACTACTCCAGCAGACTCTGAAAATAGCTTTAGAAAAGTTCTAAAAGCGGAAGGTTTCATTACAAGAGATTCTCGTAAGAAAGAACGTAAGAAACCAGGATTAAAGAAAGCACGTCGTGCACCACAATTCTCAAAACGTTAATTATACAGTTTCAAACCTTGGACTTATCCAAGGTTTTCTTTTTTATCTCTTCAAAGATTGTAACCAAAATTATATGTTTGCATATAATACCATAGAGGAGGTAAGAATGCTAAAATTAGAATATTTAAGAGAATCCTTAGTAATAGCAGTAGCACTAAGTACAATAACATGTGCCTTTGTTCAGAAAACAAAATGTTGTTTTAAAAGCAGTCGCTATCTAGCAATCTACTCATTATTTGTCAACGTATTTGTAGGAATTGTGTTCTGTATGACATTTACTAGCATTGATTTTCCAAACAGTCTATGGATCGGAATGTTTTCCTTCCTTGGTGCTGACACTATTTATAAAACCTTAGAAGGTAAAGTGTCATCATATACCGATATGACCAGACAAAAAGGTTTATATATATCAAAAGAAAAAATAATTAATAAGGAGGAGGGAATCTAATGGAAAAGCCCTTGTATCCTTGTCCAAATATGCGAATAACTCAAGGCTATGGGGAAGGCACACATGCAGATAGTTATGCTATAGATGATGCTGGTAAAGATACCGGTATCAGTAAAATAAGAGCGCCTTTTACAGGTATAATAAAAAAAATATATCCTGATGATGCCAACGAAGTATGGCTAGAAAGTATAGACAAAGTAGAATATCCAGATGGTACTAAGGACTATCTAACTATGATGTTTGCCCATGCAAATGAAGTTAGTAATTTATTTGTAGGCAAAAAAGTAATCCAAAATGAAGAATTTTATAGTGAAGGAACAAAGGGAAATGCAACCGGTAATCATTGTCACATTGAATGCGGAAAAGGAAAATTTACTGGAACAGGATGGCATAAAAATAATCAAGGATATTACTCAATAAATAATCCAAAAAAGCCTGAAGAGTGCTTGTGGATAGATAAAACGATAAATATAATTAATGATTATAATTATAAATTTAAAATGATTGAGGAAAAGAGAACCTCAGAAGAACCTGGGCAAACAGAAATACCACCCGTGGTATCACCACACAAAAAACAACCAATATTTATCTGTAAAAAAAGTGATTTATATGGAATATATCTAAAAGCTGGACAAAAATTATATTTAGAATAAAGCAAAAAGACAGGTCAACATACCAACCTGTCTTTTACATTGTATACCAATATTTAAAAAACTATATTATTTCTTAATACAACTACCCAAGTGCAACATCTAAAACCATCATTACTGAAAAGCCAATCAAAGTAAAGAACGCCATCAAGTCTTTTTTTCTATTAGATTGACTCTCTGGAATTAATTCTTCAACAACAACATATACCATAGCACCTGCTGCAAATGCTAATAAAAATGGTAAAATGGTTTGTATTTTTAACACTAGTATTGCTCCAATAACCGCAGAAATAGGCTCAACCATTCCACTTAATTGTCCTATAAAAAACGCTTTTCCTCTGCTCATCCCATCTCTTCTTAATGGCAAACTAACAGCACTACCCTCTGGAAAATTTTGAATACCAATCCCAATCGCCAAAGTCAAAGCTGAAGCCAAAGTAGCTCCTTCAATTCCATATGCCAAAGATCCAAATGCCACTCCAACGACTAATCCTTCCGGAATATTATGTAAAGTTATTGAAAAAATTAACATCAAACATCTTTTAAATTTACTAATATTAGTATCATTATTCTTAGAAGAAAAATAATTAAATATTTTATCTCCGATGAATAATAAAAGCCCACCAGCCAAGAATCCAGAAACAGCAACAATCCAAGCAGTCATATTAAGGCTATTAGCTAATTCTATTGAAGGACTAAGTAATGACCAAAACGATGCCGCAATCATAACTCCAGCAGAAAATCCTAGCAGAGCATCCATTATTCCTTTTTTTACTTCTTTGAAAAAAAATACAATAGCCGCACCAAGCATAGTAACACTCCATGTAAAAAGAGAAGCAATTAAAGCTTGAGACACGTACGATAAATTAGAAAACCAAAATAACATCATAATCACCAGTATAAAATATGCCAAAAATTAAAAAAAGGCTAGGCACTAAACTAAAAATATTGTTATTAATTAAATATTGTGCTAGTATATTAAGAAAAAAAAGAATGGATGATGTAGTATGTCTGAATATCAACGTTTAGAAACCAAGATAACTAGTTATTTAAAACGTAGCAATATCAAGCCAACACAAAATATAATTAGTTTCTATGATTTATATAAAGCTCTTGAAAATAAATTTAGTGAGCTAAAAGAAGTTCAAGTAAATTCTAAGTTAATAGAAAAAATTAATAAAGATAATACCATCGTTAGAAAAACAGGAAAGATATTTAAAGAAACAGAAGTAATATACACAAAAATCCTAGACAACATTCTAGCAACAACGTCAAATAGCACATCTAAAATAACTTTCTTTTATGGAATAGGATCTCATCCAGAAACATTTACCATTCTAAAAGATTTCGGTGATAATGACCTATACTTTGACAAAAATACAATTCCCAATAAACCATTTGTAACAAAATATTATGATGATATAATGTTCATTTTTTATACACTCGAGTCATTCTCGGAAATCATGAAAATAGATATAGGACTATCTAGTGAAAGTGAAAAATTAAAACCAATCATTTTTACGGATGGGTTCCTAAATTTAAAGATAAGTTATGATGCTTATGGAAATGTAAATACTAATATCTCTATAAATAGTAAAGAGGATTTAAATGGTATATATCAGAGAGAGTGGTTTACTAGAAAAAAATTATCAGAATTAGTTTCAGAGAACAATGATGAAATATTAAAGAAGATTCCCATAAATATCAAAGACTTAGATAGAAAATATCAAAATTTAGTATCAGAATATAAATTTAATAATTTAAATCGTTAGGGTACCTTACAAAGCTTCAATGTTTCTGATGGTACTTTTTAATTTGTCAAAAGACTTTAACTACCATATACTATTGAAAATAACCCAGTATTATTATAAAATATATTTACAATGGGTAAATTATAAAATAGTTACCAAACTATAAAAGAGGTGAAGTCACATCAAAAACACATTAAATAAGAAATCAATCAAAAAGAAAATAAATGGTCTTCTTCATTACGAAAACACAATGGTTCATTCAACATTCAGCGAAGAGAACTTTTCTAAAGCTCTAAAGAGATTTACAGAAAATGATCCTGAAACTATCTCTTCATTTAGAAGTTTAGGCAAAAGAAAAGATCATAAACCTTTTTATCCTGAAATACAAAAGATAGATGAAGCTTACAATCTACTTTATCGTGACTTAGAAGCATATAATGATGAAAACATCCCAAAAGTTGATGAATGGTTTTCAGTACGCAATGGGAATCCACTAAGATATAAACCTTTTCCTCTATGTCGTGAATATATGTTAAAAGCGATATTTAGTAGATATTTATATATATATCCAACTTCTGTTGCTGGAGATAATTCTTGTCGTGCAAGTGTTGTAAATTATCTTGAAAAAGAAGGTTTCAAAATTGAAAAGACAGATAACTACGATGGCTTAGGAATTGAAAATATAGCTTTTGCCTACTCAACATCACATGCCTATAATCTTATAGTAAATGCCATTGCAAAACCCAATGACGTTATCTTAATGACTGCTCCAAATTACGGAATTTTTGCAGCTTTTACAGAAATTGATAATGCACGTGTTGAAGTAATAAAATTACGGGAAGAGGATGACTTCTATATAAATCCTAAATTATTGGGTGAACGTATAGATGAAATAAATGAAAATCTAAAAAAAGAATTTGCAAAAGAATCATATATTCCAAGAGTTGTAGCTTTTCTAAATATGAATCCTCATAATCCGCTTGGGAAAGTTTTAAATAGTAAGAAAATGGATATTCTAGAGCAACTTGGTGATATCTGCTTAGAAAAAGGAGTCTTCATAATTGATGATTTAATTTATCGTGACATTGGCTTTGACCAAGACGATAAAGCGTTTTTCTTGGCGAGTATCCCCAAATATTTCAATAATACAATTACTCTAATTGGATTATCTAAGTCGTATGGCTTAGCCCAAGTAAGAGCAGGAGCAATTATAGCTCCAATACCTATAATAAATGACATAACAGCTCAGATTTCTCATGAAGTAGATGCTCTGTCTTATATTCAGTCAGCAGCCCTAGCAGGAGCTTTTAATGGTACTACAAGACGTTATAAAAAAGCAGATAAATATTTCAAAGGTCTAATTAAAGAATATAAATATCATCTAAGCCTAATAGAAGCTTTAATATATGGAATTAATTATAAAAACTGTGAACAAAATCGAAATGAAATAATGAAAGATATTAAAAAATACACAACAGATGAAGAAAAAATCAAAATAATAACTTCTGGCACACCTGGTCTAAAAATAAAAGATCATACATATCCAGAGGGTGGGTTCTTTATAGTTGCAGATTTCACAGAGCTAAAAGGTAAAAAATACAAAGATATGGTTATCAGTAATGATAAGGACTTAGTTAAATACATCTACTTAAAAACGAAAATTAACTTTTTAATAGGTCTAAGTTTTTCTTGGCCAAATGAAGATGAAATGGTAGCCAGAATAAACTTTGCTATTGATAGAAAAGATTTAATTCATAATATGTATTTAATAAATAAGGCAGTGAGGGAATTAAGATGAATAAACTAAGAAAATTATTGTTTGACTTTCTAAAGTTTCTATACAGGATTTATGTTTTCCTTAACAGAAAAAGTTTAAAAGAAAATGTAATAATTGTCTCTTCAAGTGAATGGTCAAATAAACTAAGAGAAGATTTCTTTCTAAAAGATGCTCTTAATAAGGAGGGTATAAATGCTAAAATAATGCCATGGGAAGAATTGAATACACTAAAAAATGAAACTTTAATAATAAAGTCAACCTGGGGATTTCATAAAAATATCTCCAAATGGAATGATTGGTTAGCATATTTAGAACACAATAATATAAAAACTCTAAATCCTATAAGTATTATTAAAGATAATTATAATAAAGAAAAACAATTTTCTATTTTAGATCAAAATAATATTAGACACATTGATACCTTATTTATTGAAAATGATAAAAATGCAGAAACTAAGATCCTAAAATTCATGAAGAAATATTCAACTATAGTATTAAAGCCGGCTATTTCAGAAAGTGGTTTTAATACCTATAAAACATCTGATGAGACAGAATTAAAAGAACTTCTTCCTAAATTTAAAAATTCAAAAATACTAGTGCAACCATATATAAAGGATATTGATAAAGGAGAGTATTCCCTAATATATATAGATGGTAAATTAGTAAATATAGTTTTAAAATATAATGATGTTTTCATGAATCGTAACTCAGTTAAATATATAGAAGAGAGTAATGCACCTAAAGAACTTTTATCACTAGGAAATAAAATAGTGAATATAAAAAATTATAAAGGATACTTGTTTATGCGAATAGATGTAGTTCAAAATGACTCCAAATATGAAATTATGGAAGTAGAACTATTAGATCCTAATTTATATTTGAATTACATTCCAGATAAAAAGAAAAAGAGAGAAGTCTATAAATATTTTGCACAAAGAGTTAAACAAATGATTAACAAAGAATAGTCTAAAGGACTATTTTTTTATTTATAATATTCAAAAATATAAATTAATAAATTCTCTATAATTACATATATTATATTGTGACATAATAATAATTATAAAAAGTTGAAAAAAAGTCAAAAAAACTTACTTATCATAACATCGTTATATATCAACGAAGCAC